>SESH01033309.1_pt1 | contig 50898 bp, 49 predicted proteins | sample 3171561 | NCBI WGS metagenome assembly SESH01 (sample SAMN10866947, study PRJNA518727) | freshwater metagenome | biome: subpolar coniferous forest; feature: holomictic lake; material: water; isolation source: holomictic Lake 442 2011 16.5 m and 2014 13 m | place: Canada: near Kenora, Ontario
ACATTCGCTTATTAAGGCGAATAATTAATTGACTTGGATACTAAGAACTCGCTATTGCGTCTTATGACGCTTGACGCGAGTCCCCACACAAATTACCTGCTGATTCTTAAACAACGCCCAGGGCGCGGAGGCCTTGGGTCTGGTTCGTCCTGCTTTACAGTCCGCCCCAGTGAGTCCGCTAGTATATGGGGTTTTTGATGCCCGTCAACACCGCGTACCGACTTTTTTTGAACTTTTCGCGTCAGCCCGGAGGCATCTTCAATCCGTTCGTCGGCCCCCTTTCCGAGCTGTCTCATCAGGGGGCGCGCAGTATATCGCCGCTTCGAAGAGTGTCAAACGTCTTTCGCAGTTAATTTCAGCGCGTTTGAAAAGATCGAAAATACATCGGGAATTTAAGCCTTTTCGAGCAACGTTACCGCCGCGTAGGCGCGCTTGCCGACTTGCAGCAGATGCCTTGCACCGGGCTTGACGACGAGATCTTTTTCGCTAACGCGTTCGCCATCAATGCGGACGGCGCCCTGTTCGATCATCCGGTAGCCGGCGGAGGTGCTGGCGACCAACTGGGCCTCCTTGAGCACCGATGCCAGCTTGGCGCCGCTGGCATCTATGGCAATTTCGAGCTCCGGCACGTCGTTTGGCACGGCGCCCTCACGGAAGCGCGCGATGAATTCATCCCGCGCTGCAGCACCGACACCCGCGCCATGGAACCGATCGACGATTTCCACGCCCAGCTCGAATTTGACATCCCGCGGGTTGCGGCCGGCCGCCACCGCCGCCTTCAAGGCCACCACCTCGGTCATCGGCCGGAACGACAACAGCTCGAAATACCGCCACATCAGCGTGTCGCTGACCGACATGAGCTTGCCGAACATCTCGCCCGGGGGCTCCGCGATCCCGATGTAGTTGCCCAGCGACTTGGACATCTTGTGGACGCCGTCCAGACCCTCCAGCAGGGGCATCGTCAACACGACCTGCGGCTCCTGGCCGTAGCTTTCCTGCAACGACCGGCCGACCAGCAGGTTGAACTTCTGATCGGTACCGCCGAGTTCGACGTCTGCCTTCATCGCAACCGAGTCATAGCCCTGCACCAGCGGGTACAGGAATTCATGCACCGCAATAGGCTGGCCGCCCTTGTAGCGCTTTGAAAAGTCGTCCCGCTCGAGCATGCGAGCCACCGTGTACTGAGACGCAAGCGCAATCAGCCCGGCCGCGCCAAGCTCGGTCATCCAGCGGGAATTGAAGTCGATCTTGGTCCGTTCGGGGTCGAGGATCTTGTAGATCTGTGTCTGATAAGTACGGGCATTAGCCTCGATTTCATCGCGGGTGAGGCGCGGGCGGGTCGTGTTCTTGCCCGTCGGATCGCCAATCATCCCGGTGAAATCCCCGATCAGGAACGTCACGTCATGGCCGAGTACCTGGAACTGGCGCATCTTGTTAATGAGGACCGTATGCCCCAGATGCAGATCAGGCGCGGTTGGGTCGAAACCCGCCTTGATGTGCAGCGGCTTGCCGCGGGCTAATTTGCGAGTCAGATCGGCCTCGAGCAGGATCTCGTGGGCACCTCGCTTGAGTTCGACCAGCTGTTCGGCCGGGTTCAACATGAATCGCTCCCGCATTTCGCGTAACGCGCCAATTTAGGTGCGGTGCGACAAGAGCGCAAATCCGCGCCTATCGGCACCGGCTCCCAACAGACGCCAAGTCCTGAGTAGGGGCCCGCCCAACTGTATCCGGTCCTTCCGAAAGAAGGGTTGACCCACCCCCGGGGCCTCCGTAGCCTTTCGGGTCCTGCTTTCAGACTGGATTTCAGCCGCAGTGCAGCAAATCTCGGCCTCCGCCGCAAGCCAGACGCTCACGCCGGTACGTCGCCCGTACCGACGCGGTGTCCTCGTGGCTGCGGCAATCGCCGGGGTGCTGGGCGCAACAGGCGCGGCATGGCGCCTCAACGAGCCGATCGCGCCCAACCCAACCGCGCCGGTCACGACGCAAGCTGGCGCCGACGCCGCCCCGGACGCCGCCCACCGGTTCGCGAACGCAGCCTCCGCGGCGCTCAAGCCGCTGGGATCGGCGATCTCGGTCGTCGTCCGCCGTAATGACACCCTCGATGCAATCTTCCGGCGGCTGTCGCTGTCGGTCGAAGACCTTGCCGTCGTCAGGGGCCTGCCAGGGGTGCGCCAGAGCCTGGACCTGCTCAAACCGGGCGATGTGATCAACCTGACCAGCCTGGACGGTGGGCTGATGTCGCTGACACGTCGGGTCAGCGACACCGCCACGCTGACGGTCCGGCGCGACTCAACGGGCGATTTCGCCGCGGACATCGTCAAGAACGCTCTGGAAACGCGCACCGCGCCGCTGCGCGGCAGCATCACCTCGTCGCTATTCCGTAGCTTCAACGAACTCGGCGCGAGCGACCAGGTTGCGCTGCAACTGGCCGAGGTGTTCCGCTTCGACATCGATTTCGCGCAGGAACTGCAGCCGGGAGATACCTTCTCGATCGTGCTGGAGAAGCTGTACCGCGACGGCAAGTTCCTGCGCGACGGCGAAATCCTGGCCGCGGAGTTCATCAACAATGGCCACGCCTACCGCGCGCTGCGCTACACGCTGCCGGACGGCCGTCACGAGTACTACACGCCGGACGGCAAGAGCCTGCGCAAGGCATTCCTACTGGCGCCCGTGCAGTTTTCCCGCATCAGCTCCGGCTTCGGCCTGCGCTGGCATCCGATCCTCGACCGGATGGGCACCCACAAGGGCATTGATTACGCCGCCCCCATAGGCACACCGATCCGGGCGGCCGGCGACGGCCGTATCTCGTTCCGCGGTACTCAGCGCGGCTACGGCAACGTCGTGACCGTGTCGCACTCTGGTGGCGTGGAGACGCTGTACGGTCACATGTCGAACTTCGAACAGGGCCTGTACGTGGGCCGTCATGTGAAGCAAGGCGACGTGATCGGCTTCGTCGGCATGACGGGCATGGCAACCGGCCCCCACCTGCACTACGAATACCGCGTCGGCGGCGTGCACCGTAACCCGGCATCCATCAAGACGCTGCCGGCAGAGCCCATCCCGGCCGAGCTCCGCGCTGACTTTGATAGCAAGGCCCGCGGGCTGCTGGTCCGCCTCGAGGCGCCAGCATCGGCCACAGCGCCGGCGGCCGCCACGGCCGCCGCCCGGCCGGGCGCCACCGCACGGTCCACCCTTCCGACGATCCCAACCCGCTAAATTGCAGGGTTAAGGACGCTGTCACACAGCGTCTGCAGCCTGCGTGCTATGTTGGTTTTCGCCCTCGGGAACGCCTCATGGATCAGCCAAATTTCAAGGCTCCGGCCTACTACATCAACCGCGAACTGTCGTTCCTGGAGTTCAACCAGCGCGTGCTGGACCTCGCGCAGGATACGGCCGTACCGTTGCTGGAGCGGGTGCGATTCCTCGCCATCAGCTCAGCGAATCTGGATGAATTCTTCGAGATCCGCGTCGCCGGGCTGCAGGAGCGACTGGAGCGCGGCGCACACGGCGCCGGTGCCGACGGCCGCTCGATCACCGAACAGCTAGAAGCCATTCACGCCCGCTCGCGGACGCTGGTCGCGGCCCAGTACCGCGTGCTGAATGACGTGCTGACGCCCGCGCTGACTGAGGCCGGCATTCAGTTGCTGCAAGGACCGAAGATCCCCCGCTCGTCCGAAAAGGCGCTGGAGCGTCACTTCGAACAGTTCGTGGAGCCCGTTCTGTCGCCGCTGGGTCTGGATCCCGCGCGGCCGTTCCCGCGCATCCAGAACAAGAGCCTGAACTTCATTGTCAGGCTCGAGGGCACCGACGCTTTCGGGCGCGATACAAACCTCGCAATCCTGCAGGTGCCCCGCTCATTGCCGCGCGTGATCCAGGTGCCCCGCGCCGAGGGCGACAGCGGACCCTTGCGGCTCGCCTATCTGTCGACACTGGTGCAGCACTTCGTCGGCAAGCTGTTCGAAGGCATGAAAGTTGTCGGCTGCTGGCAGTTCCGGGTGACTCGCAACAGCGACCTGTTCGTCGACGAGGAAGAAGTCGAAGACCTGCGCCGCGCCGTGGAGGGCGAACTCGCCGAGCGTCGCTACGGCGACGCTGTGCGGCTGGAGACCTCACACGACTGTCCGGCGGACCTGACGCAAGTGCTGCTTGAGCAGTTCCATCTGGTAAGCACCGACCTGTACAAGGTCCACGGCCCGGTCAACATCAATCGCCTCGCATCAGTGTGCGATCTGGTCGACCGGCCAGACCTGAAATATCCGCCGTTCACCCCGGGCATCCCTGGCCGCTTCGTCGGTAACCCCGACCTGTTCGCGGCGATCCGCGAGAAGGACGTGCTGCTACACCACCCCTTCCAGTCCTTCACGCCAATCGTGGATTTTCTGCGGCAGGCCGCGCGCGATCCGGCCGTGCTGGCGATCAAGCAGACGCTATACCGCGCCGGCGCGGACTCCGGCGTCGTGGAAGCCTTGGTGGATGCCGCCCGTAACGGCAAGGACGTCACGGTCATCATCGAGCTGATGGCGCGTTTCGACGAGGCGGCGAACATCGAGCTGGCGAGCCGCCTGCAGGAGGCCGGCGCGCACGTGATGTACGGCGTCGTCGGCTACAAGACCCACGCCAAGCTGATCATGGTGGTGCGCCGCGAGGAGGGCCTGCTACGTCGCTACTGCCACGTCGGCACCGGCAACTACCACGCAAAGACCGCGCGCACCTATACGGACTACGGTCTGTTCACCTGCAGCGACGCGATCGGCCAGGATCTGCACGACCTGTTCCTGCAGCTGACGAGCCTGACGCGTACGCCCAAGCTGCGCAAGCTACTGCAGTCACCGTTCACGCTGCACGAGTCGCTGATGAACAGCATCTCGCAGGAGGCCGATAACGCACGCGCCGGACGGCCGGCGAGAATCATTGCCAAGATGAACGCGCTGATCGAGCCGCGGATCATCGAGGCGCTGTACCAGGCCTCGGCTGCCGGCGTCGAGATCGACCTGATCGTGCGCGGCGTCTGCGCGCTGACCCCCGGCATCGCAGGCGTCTCGGAGCATATCCGCGTGCGCTCGGTCGTTGGCCGCTTCCTGGAACACTCGCGTGTCTTCTACTTCGCCAATGGCGGCGACGGAAAACTGTGGTGCGCGAGTGCAGACTGGATGGAGCGCAACTTCTTCCGTCGCGTCGAGGTCGCGTTCCCGGTCGAGCGACCAAAGCTGAAGGAACGGATCATCGGCGATCTGGAGGCCTGGCTGGCAGACAACACCAACGCATGGGCGCTACAGCCCGATGGGCGCTATGTTCGCCTGACGCCAGGCACTGAACCTGCCTTCTCCGCCCAGCAGACGCTGCTCGAGCGTCACGCCGAGCCCTGACGGGCGGCTAGTACACCCGCAACCGGAACCCCGCCGCCTTCAGGAAGTCGACCTCCTGCAGAAGATCCGCGCGCGTCAACGGGTGTTCCGTCAGCCAACCGCGTGGGAACCGCAGCTCCAACGAGCGACCCTGCGGCGCCAAGCGGATCAACGGTAACGGCGCTTTCGAGCGACCCCGGTGCACCAACACCGCCAGGCGCAGCACAACCGTCAGATACAGCGCCTTGGTGTGCCAGGGCGGCATCAGCTCATCGCTGCGCTCCAGCGCCACCTTGCGTCGGTGCGAACCGACCAGGCAAGCAACCAGCCGCTGCTCTTCCTTGGGGAAGCCCGGCAGGTCGGCATGCTCGAGCAGATAGGCGGCGTGCTTGTGGTGGCTGGAATGGGAGATGTCGAACCCGATCTCGTGCAGTCGGGCCGCCCAACGCAGCGAGTGCTCGGCCAGCGGATCCTCCAGCGCCCAGCCGGCTTCCACCTGGCGCAGGAACTCTATAGCCGTGTGCTCGACACGACGCGCCTGTGCATCATCAACGTGAAAGCGTGTCGCCATGGAACTGACGCTGCGCTCGCGCGCATCGTCCTCGGCACTCATGCGGCCGACCATGTCGTACAACAGCCCCTCGCGCAGCGCGCCATCGGCGACGCGCATCGACTCAATGCCCAGCGAATTGAACACGGCAGTGAGGATCGCAAGTCCGCCCGGAAAGACCGGCCAGCGCTCGTCGTTGATGCACTCAAAGCCCGCGCTGCGCACGTTGCCCGACGCGACCAGCCTTGCGGTGAGCGCAGCCAGACCCTCGCGAGTAATCGCCTGACAGGTGGGGTCCATCTCGCGCAGTGCCTCACCGATCGCGCGGACGCTGCCGCTGGAACCCACCGCGTCCTCCCAGCCGACGGCACGAAACGGCACCTGAATGGGCTCGAGCTCGACCTCGCAGGCCACCACGGCGCGCTGGAAGCGCTTGGCCGCGACGCGGCCGTCGGGAAAGTGCTCGGCGCTGAGCGCAACGCAGCCCATGTAAAGGCTTTCGAGAATGCGCGGCTCGTTGCCGTCGCCGATGATGCACTCGGTGCTGCCGCCGCCGATGTCGACGACGAAGCGTCGACCGGGCGCAGTCGGCATCGTCTGCGTGACGCCAGCGTAGATCAAGCGGGCTTCTTCGATACCGGAAATGATTTCGATGGGGTGGCCGAGCGCTTCGCGGGCCCGCTCGAGGAAACCCGCCTTGCGGCGCGCCTTGCGCAGCGTATTGGTGCCAACCACCCGTACGCTACCGGCCTTCATGTCCTTCAGCCGTTGGCCGAAACGCGACAGCGACGCGAGCGCCCGATCGGTCGCCTCCTTGGACAGCCGACCGTGCTCGTCGAGCCCGGCGGCCAGGCGCACCATCTCGCGCAGCCGGTCGACGATCGTGATCTGGCCGTGCGCGCAACGCGCAACGACCATATGGAAGCTGTTGGAGCCGAGATCGACGGCCGCAAGTACGTCAGGGATGCGGGTGGTCTGGGGCATGGCACGACCGGCGGCCACGGGGCCGCCTCAAGAAAGTAGAAGACTCAGGCCGCGAACGACGAGCCGCAGCCGCAGGTCGTCTTGGCGTTCGGATTGCGAATCACGAACTGCGCGCCCTCGAGCCCCTCGCGGTAGTCGATCTCGGCGCCGACCAGGTACTGGAAACTCATCGGGTCGATTACCAGGGTAACGCCCTGATTTTCGACGCTAAGGTCGCCTTCCTCGATCGCTTCATCAAACGTAAAGCCGTACTGGAAGCCGGAACAGCCGCCACCTTGCACGTACACGCGCAACTTCAGCGACGGATTGGACTCCTCCGTGATCAGCTCCGCGACCTTGGTCGCCGCAGCATCGGTAAATAGCAGCGGCGGCGGCGGGATTTCGTCCGCCGCGGCGCCCGCCGCAGCAAGGCCGGAACCGCTCAAATCGGTCATGGAATTATCCTGAATCAACAACTTAACGCGAGTGTAGCCCTGCACCGGGCAGCGGTCAAAAGACGCTCTGCGGTCCCGTACAGTCCGCCCGAACCAGGCTGCGAAGGCAGCATCGCCGCCTGCCCCGAATCCTGCATCATGCCCGACCCCACGGCCAGAGCTGCACTATCCGCTAGCCGTCGGACGGCGGGCGTGAGATCGTGGGCCGACGGGCGACGGCCCACCGGAGGCAGAAGATGGCCAACGTCTACGATTACACGGTACGCACGATCGACGGCGAGGCGCAGTCGCTCAGCGAATTTCGCGGCCGGCCGCTGCTGATCGTCAACGTCGCCAGCCGCTGTGGTTTCACGCCACAGTATCGCGGGCTGGAGGCGCTGCAGAGCAGGTATGGGCCGCGCGGGCTCGCCGTACTGGGCTTTCCATGTGACCAATTCGGCCACCAGGAACCCGGTGACGAGTCACATATCCGCGCATTCTGCTCGTTCAACTACGCGGTCACCTTCCCGATGTACGCGAAGATCGAGGTAAACGGGGCCCATGCCGACCCGCTTTACGCATACCTGAAGGCCGCGGCTCCCGGTCTGCTGGGTAGCACCGGAATCAAATGGAACTTCACCAAGTTCCTGGTCGACCGTCGCGGTACCGCCGTGTGCCGCCACGCTCCCACCAGCAAGCCGGAGACACTCGCGCCCGAAATCAGAGCACTGCTCTGAAAGGCGCACGCGTCCGGTTCAGGCACCGGACGCCGTGGTACCCGCCAAGGACACCAGACGCCCCTGAATCACCGCGCCCGCCGCCATCTCGATGACCCCGTAGCTGAGATCGCCGCTGACCTTCGCGGTCGGCCCGAGCTCGACCCGATCCTGCGCCCGTATGTCGCCGCGCACCTCGCCGTGCACGATGACCCGGGGCACGTCGACGCAACCCTCGACCAGGCCCTTGGCGGCGATCGACAGCACGGCGGGAGCGCCCTGTTCGGCAGTCACGTTACCGACCACAGTGCCCTCGAGATGGACTCCGCCGCTGACGAACAGGTTGCCCTCGATACGGGTGCCTGCCGCAATCAGCGTCTCGATGCGCGAGGTGGACCGCTTCTTTCTGCCAAACATCGGACTCTCCAGGGCTCAGGTCGGGTCGATCTTCCACGGATAGGACTGACGAATGGGCGTGGCGCCCTTGGCCGGGCGCACCTCGACCTGCAGTTTCTGCGGTGCAAACTGCGCCGGCAGCTCAATTTCCGCTTCCAGCTCCTGGAAGTAGCGGAACGAGAAGTTGAGCACTCGCGATGAAGTGCCGATGGCGGCGAGTGCAAGGCTCGCGGCACGGCCGCGCAGCTGGCCATCAACGGTGAAATCGACCGCGGCCCCGGCGGCGGCGTCCTGGCGCGCCGCCTGCACCAGCACGATCCGCACGCGGTAGTGACGCGGCGCGGTGGCCGGCAACACCTGCAGCCGCTGGATTCGCATCCCGGAAATCTGATCGTTCGGGTCGACGATGCTGCGGTAGAAGGCGAGCTCCTGGCTCTGCGCACCGAGACGCTCCTGTAACTCGCTGAGCGACTTTCCAACCTGTGCATAGGCCTCGCGATCGACTCGGCGCGCGACCTCGGATTCGGCCAGCTTAGCGTCGGAGTCGTGCAGTCGCGCCCGCAGCTTGGCGCTCTCAGCATCGCGGCCGCGCAATTCAAGCGCCGCGCCAAGAACCGAATAGCCGCCGCGAACGCGGCCGGCCTCGAATGCGCCCCACAGGCACAGCAGGACCAGCATGATGAGGCCACTCCAGACGAGCACCGTGCGCCACGGCGTGTACTGCCGCACTACCAGACGTTGCGTGTCGGTAGGCGTCAGACGCGGGCGCATCGGCTCACCGGAACGGTGTGGCGCCGAGCGCTGGCGGCGAGACGCTGGCCGCGCGACCGCATCTAGCTGAGCCCCTCGGAGTCGTCGGCGAGCGCCGCCTCCCACCAAGCAGGATAGGCCGGCAGACCCGTCGGGAACGCAATCGGACCAAGCTCATGCAACGCGGCGAGGTACACCTCGCGCTTGAAGAACACCACTTCGCGGACCGGATCCCAGTAATCGGCCCAGCGGAACTGCTCGAATTCCGGCGGCTCATCGGTGGCGTCGAAGCGCAGCCGGTCTTCACTGGAACGAAAACGCAGCAACGCCCAACGCTGCTTCTGGCCTATGCAGCGTGGCAGACCGCCACGGCGCACGTAGTGCCGCGGCAGGCGATAGCGCAACCAGTCACGGGTCTCGCCAAGTAGTTCCACATCGGCGGCCGCCAGCCCAATCTCCTCTTCCAGCTCCCTATACATCGCGTCAATGAACGGCTCATCGCGCTGGATCCCGCCCTGCGGAAACTGCCAACCGCGCCCGCCGGTCCGCCCGCCGAGGAATACCCGCCCGTCATCACGCATCAGGATGATGCCAACATTGGCGCGGTAGCCTTCCTCGTCGATCCAGTCAGTCATCGGGTCTCCCACTAAGCCCCCCGATTCTTTCACACGGGTCCCGCTCGAGCCACCTGCCCGAGCGGGTCCATTCCGGGGTAGGCTGCGCGCCTGACCCTCAGACCTCCACCGAGGTTGATTATCGTGGTTCCGTTCCTCGCCCGCAGACCGGCTCTTACGCTCACCGCCCTTGCGCTGCTGGCACTGCTCGCGCTCGCCGCGGCGATCTCGATCGGCAGCGCCGGACCGGGACCGGTCGCCCTGTGGCGTGGCATCGCGACCGGCAGCGACCCGCTGGCACGAGCACTGGTGTTGGAACTGCGGCTGCCGCGCGTGCTGACCGGCTTTGGAGCCGGCGCCCTGCTGGCGCTGGCGGGCGTCTGCATGCAGGTACTGCTGCGCAACCCCCTGGCAGACCCGTACGTGCTCGGCGTCTCTGGAGGTGCCGCGGTGGCGGCACTGGCCTCAATGATCCTCGGCCTCGGCGCGTTCGGCGTGCAGTTGGCTGCGTTCGGCGGTGCCCTCGGCGCGACGCTGATTGTGTTCGCGCTGGCGCAGGGACCCGGCGGCTGGACGCCGACGCGACTGCTGCTCACCGGCGTGGTCGTCGCGGCTGGCACGGGCGCCTTGGTGAGCCTGATGCTGGCGGCGGGCGACCCCACCTTGCTGCGCGGGATGGTGTACTGGCTAATGGGCGACCTGTCGTGGGCAAGCTCGCCCTACGGCCTGCTTGGGCTCGCCGCGCTCGCGACGCCACTGGGCATCCTCGCAGCACGGCCGCTGAACGTACTGGCGCGCGGCGACATGCAAGCACAACTGCTGGGGGTGGCCGTGGCGCCGCTACGCGGCGCGCTGTTCGTCGCGGCGAGCCTGCTGACGGCCGCAACCGTCACGACGGTCGGAGCGATCGGCTTTGTAGGACTTGTAACGCCACATCTGGTGCGACTCGCGCTGGGCGCCGATCACCGCCGCGTGGTGCCTGCCGCCGCGCTCGCCGGAGGCACGCTCGTCGTGGTCGCAGATCTGGTAGCACGCACGGTAGTTGCCCCGCACCAACTGCCAGTCGGCGCACTGACGGCACTTATCGGCGTACCGCTGTTCCTGATGCTGATGCGCCGGGCACAGCCGACGACCTGAGCCCCCGACTAGCCTGCGACCGCGACGCGGTCGCGACCGGCCGCCTTGGCGCGATATAGCGCCGCATCCGCCTCACCTAGCAACCGATCAGCAATCGCCTTGAGGTCATCGCCGCGCACGCCAGCCGTCACCGCAGCGACACCGATCGATAATGTCACCCGGCAGAGCGGCCCGGCACCGAGTTCAACTGCAGGCACCAGCGCCGTGCGGACCCGCTCTGCCAAGCTCGCCGCATCCTCGAGCGACGTCTCAGGCAGCAGCAGCGTGAACTCGTCACCGCCGAACCGAGCCGCTGTGTCGCTGGCCCGAATCTGCGCCTCGATGCGTGCAGCCACCTCACGCAGTACCTCGTCGCCGCTGGCATGGCCGTGAGAATCATTGATCGACTTGAACAGGTCGATGTCGATCATCAGACACGCAACGCTCGTGCCACTACGCTGGGCACGCGCCAGTTCCTCGCGCAGACGGGCATTGAGGTAGCGGCGGTTATGCCAGCCAGTCAGGTAGTCAGTCAGGCCACTGCGCAGCACACGCGCTCGGTTGCAGCCATTCTCGAGGCAAACAGCGACGATGCTCGCCAGATGCTGCAGAAAAGCCGCACCCTGCCGATGACTGAAGCGATCCGCGTCATGACTGGCAAAGCACAACACGCCGATCGTGCGTGCCTGGCGGCGCAACGGCAGGAACGCAAGCGAGCGTAATTCGGCACTGGCGCCGAACAACAGGCCGTGGTCAGCGCGCACAAAGCCGCCAAGCCAGGGCCGGCGCAACGCCGCAAACTGCGGCGCGAGCCCCACCAGAGTATCGACGAAACGCACGGCGGGATAATCGGTCGGGCGGTAGCCCAGGCCGAGCAGCAGGTGCTGAATCTCGTGATGCGGGTCCTCGAGCACCAGCCGCACGCTGTCGAGGCTATAGGAGCTGGCGAGCCCACCCGTGACCAGGTCGAACAGCTCCGGCAGAGTCTCCGCCCTCAACAGCTCAAGTTCTCGATCGAGCGTTCGCTGCAGCTTCTGCTCGTTGGCTTCGGCCTCCTCGACCAGCAACTTGAGTCGGGCACGCAGCCCGGCAAGCTCAGCGGCGGGATCGCTCACATGCCCTCACGTTCCGGCTGCGGACGCGTGTGCAGGTAGTCGCGACCGCGCTCCATCATCTGGCGGAAGCCCTCAGCATCCTTCGAGCGCACCGTCGCACGCAGCCGCTCGACGGCGAACAGCAGCGCAGACAAAGACTCCGTGCCGTATTCGTTCAGCGCCTGGATCTCGAAGTACAGCGCCGGCGACTCTTCAGCCACGCGACTGGCAACCCCGAGCTGTGCATCGAAGGTGGTGCTAGACATGCGCGCGAGCTTCGGCGCAGCTTCACCGCTCTCGGCGAGCGCAGTGAAAAACGCAATGTTCACCGCATGCGACAAACCGAGCACATAGGCGATCAGTCGGTCGTGCTCGTCCAGGCCCATCACCACGCGTTCGGCCATCGTCGGCTGGAACAGCTCCTGCGCCTCGGCCAGTGCGGCCGGGCTGCCCAGGTCGATGTAGATAACGTGCCGGCCGGAGAGCATGTCGGTATCAGGGCCAAACATCGGATGCAGCGAGGTGACCTTCACGCCCGCCTTGACCAGTGCGTCGAGCCCGCCGCGCAGCGGCGTCTTGATGGAGGCCAGGTCGAACACCAGCCCCTTGGGCGCACGTGCAGCGAGCGCGTGCAGCACCTCGGTGGTGACCCCGAGCGGCGTTGCCACCACGATCAGGTCGTGATCCAGCGGCGAGTCCTGCCAGTCGACGCGGTGCGGATAGCCGTCAACCGGGCCGGAAGGGTCAGCCACCTCGACCGCGAAGCCCTGCGAGGCGAGAAAGTCCACGAACCAGTGGCCCATTTTGCCTCGACCGCCGATCACCAGCGCGCCGCGACCGCTGCCCTGACCCTCGGCGACCACCCGCGCCTGCTCCTGGGTCGCCAGCGAGGTGCGGATCAGCAGCCGCAGGATCTGTTCGGCCACTTCGGGCGAAACACCGCTTTTCTCTGCATGCGCGCGCACGCCGAGGATCACATCGCGCTCGCGGCGGTAGTCACGGGTCGCGTGCCCGGTGGAGCGCTTGGCGCGCATCACCTCGCGCGCGATGCGCTGGCGCTCGGCAACCAGCTCGATCAGCTGCCGATCGAGCTCGGTCACGCGCAGGCGCAGTTGTTCCAGGGTCAGCGGTTCAGTCACTTCAAGTCCCCGTCGTCCCCGGTTCAGCGCGGGGTCGACGGGGATTTTGTCATGTCACAGAGGCACGTGGATCATCACCGACACATCGCCGTCGCCATAGAGCACTTCCGGCGGGGGCGGCGGCGGGTAATAGCCGTAGGCCGGCAGCCGCCTATAGGCCAGATAGTCGCGGCGATAGGCGTCACGGTCGTAGTCGTAATCCCGGTAGGCCGGCCGCCAGACGGGCGCCGGACGGGCGTACGCCCAGCGGCGGTGTTCGTCGCGGTCGCGCCAGCCGTGCGGGGCGCGGGAGGCGTAGCGCTCCCCGCCCCGTTCGCGGTCATGGCCGTCATGGTCGTGGGCGGCGGCCAGCGACGAAAGCCCGAGACAGCCGGCCGCGAGGGCGGCGGCGACCAGGGTCGAACGGTACAGGGCAGGACGGGTGTTCATGGCCGGGCTCCTTTGGAGGGTACGGCGACATCGTCGCGCCCCGAGCCTGAACCCCCGCTGAACCCTTACTGACGCCGCGCGCGCCAAGCCTTAACATCGCTTCATGAACCCGCTGAACGCCCAGACGCTTCCGGATCCCCTGCCCAGCGACCCGCTGCAGGTCGCTGAGACCTGGCTGAAGCAAGCCTACGACGAACAGGTCCAGCCCAACCCGAATGCGATGACGCTCGCGACGGTCGCCGCCAACGGCCAGCCGTCGGCTCGCATCGTGCTGTGCAAGGACATCGTCCTGCCGGAGGGGTACCTGCAGTTCTATACGAACTACGAGTCACGCAAAGGCGCCGAGATGGCCGCCTGCGCCCGGGTCGCCGCGGTGATCCACTGGGACGCGCTGCATCGGCAGGTACGCATCGAGGGTTTCGTCGTGCACGCCCCGGCACGCGAAAGCGACGATTATTTCCAGAGTCGCCCCTGGCAGAGCCGCGTCGGCGCATGGGCCAGCCACCAGAGCCAGCCGGTTGGCTCGCGCGCGCAGCTGATCGAGCAGCTGCGGGCGGCCGGACGTCGCTTCGGCACACCCCCGGTCGGGCCGGACGGCAGCGACGGCGACGAATCCCCTGACGGCATCGCCGTGCCGCGCCCGCCAAACTGGGGCGGCTACCGCCTGTGGGCCGATTCCGTCGAACTTTGGGTCGAGGGTGAGTTCCGCATCCACGACCGCGCGCGCTGGACGCGCACATTGACCGCCATCGGCGACGGTCACAGCTTCCAGGCGAGCCCGTGGCACGTCCAGCGCCTGCAGCCGTAACGGCCACCGCCCCCGGCGTGCTGCTCGGCGCCTGCTCCCTCGACGTCGCGGTGCCCGGCCGCCGACTGGTGCAGGCATTGACGCTGGCAGTGCTGCCAGGCCAGCTCGTCTGCATTCTCGGCGCCAACGGCGCCGGCAAGTCATTGACCCTGCATACACTGGCCGGCCTGCGCGCACCGGCCGCGGGCATGGTAACGCTGTGCGACCGTCCGTTAGGCGCCTGGCCGCGGCGCGAGCGCGCACGCAGGCTTGGCCTGCTGACCCAGATCAGCGAGGACCCGTTCCCAAGCACGGTACTCGACGCGGTGTTGATCGGCCGCCATCCCCACGTGGATATGTGGCAGTGGGAAAGCCCCGCAGACGTCGAGGTGGCGCGCGCCGCGCTGCGCGCCTGTGACCTCGAAGGTCTCGAAGATCGGCCGATCGACACGCTGTCCGGCGGTGAGCGGCGCCGCGTCGCTCTAGCTGCTGTCTACGCACAGGATCCGCAGGTACTGCTGCTGGACGAACCACAGAACCACCTCGATCCGCATCACCAGCTGGACGTGCTCAAGCTGTTGCGCGCCCGCGCCGACAGCGGTCGAGCGGTGATCGTCACGCTCCACGATCCGTCACTGGCGGCGCGCTTCGCGGACCAGGTGCTGCTGCTGTACGGGGACGGCCGCTGGCATTCGGGGCAGACCGCTACCGCGCTGACCGCCGCGGCACTTAGCGAAATGTACCGCGTGGCCGTGACCGAGGTGTCGGTGGCCGGCCGCCGGATTTTCCTCAGCGACTAGGCCGCAAGGATCAGCCCAGCGCCTCGAGCAGCGGCGCGTGCAGCTTGCCGTTGGTCGCAAGTACCGTGGTCGTGTCGAGCCCTATCGCACCTCCGTCGAGCGCGCTGAAGCGCCCCCCGGCCTCCTCGACGATCGTCACCAGCGCCGCGATGTCCAGGATGTTCACGTCTGACTCGACCACCGCGTCGATCTTGCCGCCGGCTAACAGGTGGTAGTGCAGAAAGTCGCCGTAGCCACGGATGCGGCTGACCCGCTGCACGACCTGCCCATAGCGGGCCCAGCCCGGCCCTGCTGCGAGCGTGCGCAGATTGCCGCCCGACAGGGCCGCCTCTTCGATCGTCGCGACACCGCTGACCCGCAGGGGGCGGCCATTGAGCCAGGCGCCAGCGCCGCGCTCGGCCCAGGCGAGCTCGCCGTACAGGGGCGCGGATGACACGCCCAGCACCAGCCGCCCGTCCCGCCACAGCCCGATCTGGGTCGAGAACATCGGATACTCGCGCACGAACGCCTTGGTGCCATCGATCGGGTCGACCAACCAGAGCGTGTCGGTGCTGCCGGATCGACCCGTTTCCTCGCCGAAAAAGCCGTAATCCGGTGTGCGGGCCGCCAGCACCTCGCGGATCGCCCGCTCGGCGCGCACGTCGGCCTCGGTGACCGGCGACTTGTCGGCTTTGAGCTCGACCGCGATGTTCTTCGCATACAGCTCGCGGATCACGCGCGCGGCGGCTTCGGCGGCCTCAAGGGCGGCGCTCAGGTCGTAGCTTAGGTCCATGCGTAGCAGTTAGCCGAACGCCCGCCAGCGCTGTCAATTGCTTGACACCCACCGACCGGCTCGGCACGATGCCGGCCGTCAGGTGACCCCTAGGCGCTCACGCGCCCTGGGGTGAAACGGGAAGTCGGTGAAGCGGTCGTGTCCAACACGTCGCCATTCCGACGCTGCCCCCGCAACGGTAGCCGAGTACAGGATCCGTCAGCCGCGTCATGCGCGGCAGCCACTGCGAAAACCGGGATTCCCGGTGGACGTGGGAAGGCGACGGAGCCTGGCACCCCGCAAGGGATGCCGACTCGGAAGTCCGGAGACCGGCCTGGCGATCGTTCCCGCTGCACGGAGGGTGCAGGCGTGCTGGTTCCCGTTCCGGGCACCAGTCCGTCTACCCTTTATGCGCGGGCAGTCCAGTCAATCCATGCGGGCGAGCATGGAGGAGACCTGTCAATGCGCTTTTTTGCGTCCAGATTCCTGTGCCTGTCGGCCCTGTCCCTCATCTCGTTAGGTGCCCTCGGCGCCTCCCCCACCAGCGATAGCGGCGATGCCGGCGACGAGGTCGCCCTGCGCCCCGACCAACGCATCCTCGTCACTGCGAGTCGCGAGGCGGAGACCGCCTTCGAGGCGCTCGCACCGGTGATCGTCATAGACCGCAACGAAATCGAGCGCGCGCTGGCGCCCGACGTTGGCGACCTGCTGCGCTTCCACGCCGGCATCGACATCGCCCAGGTCGGTGGCCCGGGCCAGACCACCACCGCGTTCATACGCGGCGCGAACTCCAATCACACCCTGACGCTGGTCGATGGCGTCCGCATCAATCCCGGCACGCTCGGCGTCGCCGCGCTGCAGAACATCGCCCCGGAACTGATCGACCATATAGAGATCGTGAAGGGTCCGCGCTCGTCCCTCTATGGCACCGACGCAATCGGCGGCGTGATCAACGTGATCACCCGCGCCGGCAACGTTAACCGCCTCGACGCACTGGTCGGCGGCGGTCGCTGGGGCACGCACGAGGCGGCCGCCAGTGGCGTCTGGGCCGGCGCAGCAGGCTCGCTGTCTTTCGGCGCGAACTTGTTCGAAACCGCCGGCTTCCCGACGCTCGCAAGCCAGACCCAGGACAGCGGCTATCGCAACGGCTCGGCGACCGTCGCCGGCCGCACGAACATCGGCGGCCTCGACCTCGGCGCGCGCTACTGGCGAGCTTCCGGTAACCAGCAGTATGCCGGCTACGACTCGAACTTCTCGCTCGCTCCGCTTGACCAGGACTACGTGAATTCGTCGTTCGCCGTCGACGCCGGCGGCAACCTCACCGCACGCTGGCACAGCAAGGCGATCATCTCCCACGTCGTGGACGACATCCGCCAGAAGCAGTCTGCGGACGCCGCGATCACCCATCGCAATGCCATCGACTGGCAGAACGACATCGATGCCGGCGCGCAGCGGTTCACGGTCGGCGGCCTGGCGATGCGCGAGAACACCCGCGCGCTCTCGTTCGGCACGCAGTTCGACATCGATACGAGTTCCCAGACCTGGTACGCCGAGGACCACGTGACCCTCGGCAAGCACCGCCTGCTGGGCGCAGTGGGCTTCACGCACCACTCGACCTTCGGTGACCATACGACCTGGAACGCGGAATACGGCTATGCCCCGGCGGCAGACACGCTGCTGACCGTCGGCGCCGGCACTGGATTTCGCGCTCCGGACAGCACCGATCGATTTGGCTACGGCGGTAACCCGCTGCTCAAGCCCGAACAGGCGCGCAACCTCGAAGTCGGCGTCCGCCATCGCATCAGCGCCCGCCAAAGCGTGGCGGTGACGGCTTTCGACAACAACATCACCGACCTCGTCGCATTCGCGTACCTGCCAACGGACGCCGATCCGTATGCCGGCCACAACGAAAACATTGGTCGGGCACGAATCCGCGGCATAGAGGCCAGCTGGGACTACGCCTCCGACGCCTGGACCGGACACGCCGAGGTGAGCCGACAGGACCCGCTCAACCGCGACGACGGCTCTCGCCTGCTGCGTCGCTCCCGCCTCAGCGCAGCCGCTTCACTGAGCCGCCGCTTCGGCGCCCAGGACGCCGCAGTCGACGTACTGGCGAGCGACGCCCGCTCCGACTACGGCTACCCGTCGAATGTCCGCCTCGGTGGATATATGCTGGTCAACGCATCCTGGCGGACCCCCCTGATCGGTGGCCTAAAACTGCAGATCCGGGTGGAAAACCTGTTCGACAAGCGCTACGAATACGCCAGCGGCTACAACACCATGCGACGTGCCGTGTCTGCGGCGCTACGCTACTCGTTCCTGTGACGTCGGCCGTGCGCCGAGGAGATCTGTAATGGGCAACCGGCTGAGCAAGATCTATACGCGCACCGGCGACGATGGCACTACCGGCCTCGGTGACGGATCACGTACCGACAAGGAATCGCCCCGCGTAGAGGCCTACGGCACGGTCGACGAGGCCAACAGCGCGATCGGCGTGGTGCTCGCGGTGGCGGGCCTGCCGGCTGCGGTCACCGCGGCACTGACCGAAGTTCAGCACGACCTGTTCGACGTCGGCGCCGAGCTGTGCATCCCGGGCCACCGCGTGGTGACAGAGGCGTATGCGACCCGCATTGAGCAGGCTCTGGACGGGTTCAACGAGGATCTGCCGCCATTAAAGGAGTTCATCCTGCCAGGCGGCGGCCCCGCGGCGGCGGCGTGCCACCTCGCGCGGACGATCACGCGCCGCGCCGAAAGGCGCGTCTGGTCGCTGGGCCGAGTGGAAACGGTCGCGCCGGAAGTGTCGCGCTACCTGAACCGACTGTCGGACCTGTTGTTCGTGATCGCGCGCGTACTGGCTCGCCACGAGCGCGGCGGCGACGTGCTCTGGTCACGCAGCCGGGGCAGCTGAACCTGCGCCGTTAACGCCAGGCGTCGTCGTCGGCCGACGGCGCACTGCCGGCAATCCGCTCACCGACTTCAGTGGCGAGTAGCCGCCCGTCGTAAACAAGATCGTCCGTCAGCCGCAGGTCGGCGCCTTGCGCAGGCGCCTCGGACACCGGCATGACCATGTTGTCGTCGTTGTACTCGACTCGCCAGTCGGTGACGCTCGAGCCACCCGGTATATAGGTGACCGAGCCCTCGAAGCGATGGAATGCCGGCACCGGCCAATCGGCGCGCTTGAAGGTGGACAGCACATCGAGCTGACGCCATTCGGAACGGAACAGGGATGTGTCCTTGAAACGACACGCAAACACCGCGTGCGATGGCAAGCGCGAGTTCAGCCAATCACGGGACGGCTCCGCGATCCGGCGCGGCCCGAAGAAATAGCCCAGCAGCACGCCACCGCGACGCGGCGCACGCGCAACCAGACCCACCGCGTACTGGCTGCGATCAAGGGGCAACAGGAAAAACTGCCCTTCACGGAGATCCATCGCCATCTGCGAACCTCTACACAGCGGGCGGCTCGTCCGCCCGGTCCCATCGTACCTCAGCTGGCTGGATACGGATCCATACCTGTCTCTCAACCACGCTCGGCGCCCCGGCCAGCAAGCCGTGCCCAATCGAAAGCGGGACCCGGGTCGGTCTTGCGCCCCGGTGCAATCTCGCTGTGGCCGACCACCGCTGCAGGCGCCAAAGTCGCGTAGGCCCGCCGCAGGGCCACCAGAATATCGGCGAGACGTTCGTACTGGGCTGTTGCGTAGGGCACAAGATCGTCCCCCTCCAGCTCGATCCCGATGGAAAAGTCATTGCAGGCGAGCCGGTGACGCCAGACCGACGCACCCGCATGCCAGGCCCGGGCGTGGAACGGCACGAACTGCACGATCTCGCCGTCCCGGCGCACAAACAAGTGGGCGGACACCCGCAGCGCCTCGATCGTCCGAAAAAACGGGTGGCCGTCCGGCGGCAAGGTATTCAGGAACAGCCGTTCCACCCACTCGCCGCCGAAATCCCCCGGCGGCAGGCTGATGCCATGAATCACCACAAGATCGAGGGTCGCCCCGGGCGGCCGGGTGTCCTGGTTCGGCGACGGGACGTAGCGGGCCGGGCGCAGCAGCCCCCGGCCGACGTCGACCTCCAAAGGGGGCGGAACCGGCATCGGCGCAGCTTAGCGCGCGACCGGCCGGCGTGATACCCGCGCGCTCGGTACACTTCGCCCCAGCGCCATGCACTCGAAAGGTCCCTCTGCCAACGCCGATCTAGCACGCCGCGACCTTGCGGTCGTGTGGCACCCGTGCACCCAGATGAAGGACCACGAAGCGCTGCCACCGCTGACGATACGTCGCGGCGAGGGGGTCTGGCTGGAGGACCTCGAAGGCCGCCGCTACCTGGACGCCATCAGCTCCTGGTGGGTCAACCTGTTCGGCCACTGCCATCCGCACATCACCGCGGCAGTGCAGCGCCAAGCGGGCACCCTCGAACATGTGCTGCTAGCCGGCTGTACCCACGAGCCGGTCGTGGCGCTGTCCGAGCGACTGGTGCGGCTCAGCCCCGCCGGGCTCAGCCGCTGCTTCTACGGCGACAGCGGCTCGGCGGCGATCGAGATCGCGCTAAAAATGAGCTTCCACTACTGGCGCAACGCCGGCCGGCCCCGCAAGACCCGCTTCGTGACTCTCGCCAACAGTTATCACGGCGAGACGCTTGGCGCGCTGTCAGTGGGCGACGTCGACCTGTTCAAGGAGATCTACCGGCCGCTGCTGGTGGACGTCTACACGGCACCCTCACCCGACTGCTACGGACGCGCCACCGGCGAGGACTGGGAGACGCACTCGCGACGCGCGTTCGAAGCGATGCGTGCGCTGCTCGAGGCGCACGCCGACGAGGTCGCCGCAGTCATCGTCGAGCCACTGGTGCAGTGTGCCGCAGGTATGCGCATGTACCACCCGATCTATCTGCAGCTGCTGCGCGCCGAATGCGACCGACTGGGCGTACACCTGATCGCCGACGAAATCGCGGTCGGATTTGGCCGCACCGGCACCCTGTTCGCGTGCCAGCAGGCCGGCATTTGTCCCGACTTCCTCTGCCTGTCAAAAGGCATCACCGGCGGCTACCTGCCGCTGAGCGTGACAATGACGACGGAGGCCGTGTACGGCGCGTTCTACGACGACTACGTGCGCCGCACCGCGTTCCTCCACTCGCATAGCTACTCGGGCAACCCCCTGGCGTGCGCCGCGGCGCTGGCGACCCTCGACCTGCTGGAAGATCCTGCGACCGCGCCGAACAACGCTGCGCTGGCCGCTCATATCACGCGTGCGTCCGCGCCGCTCGCGGGCCATCCGAACGTTGCCGAACTGCGCCAGACCGGTCTCATCCTCGCCGTGGAATTCGTCTCCTCGCGCTCGACGCGCGAGCCGTTCCCATGGACCGAACGCCGCGGCCTGCGCGCCTACCGCCACGCCCTCGATCGAGGTGCGCTGTTACGCCCACTCGGCAACGTCCTTTATCTGATGCCACCGTACGTAATCACGCCTTCCGAAATCGACTTTCTGGTCGAAGTCATGGGCGAGTGCCTGGATGTAGCATGCGCCTAACACGCATACATGTTGATGGGCTACCAGCGGAAGGGGCCCTGCTGCCGCTAGCGCCACGCGCTGCGGCACATCTGACGCGCGTGCTCAGACTGAAGGCCGGCGCCCAAATTGCCGTGTTCGACGGCGGCGGGCGTGAGCACGACGCGACGATTGAGTCCCTGCGCGGCGACCGCGTCGACATACGCATAGGTGCCGCGCGCCAGACGCCGCCACCCTCACGCCTGTCAATCACGCTCGCGCAAGGCATCTCCCGGGGCGATCGCATGGAATACGCGATCCAGAAGGCGACGGAGCTCGGCGTGACCCGTATCGTGCCGTTGTTCTGCGAGCGCAGCGTCGTGAAACTCGACGAGCGACAGGCCGAGCGAAAGCTTGAACACTGGCTCGGCATTGCAATCTCGGCTGCCGAGCAATGTGGCCGCGCCGATCTGCCTGAGCTGCTCGCGCCACGTAAACTCGCCGACCACCTGGGTGCCGTACGCGGCGCCGACCCGGGGCTACTGCGCCTCGTGCTTGCGCCACACGCAAGCATCAGCGCACGAGAGCTGCCGGGCACGCCCGTGGCGATCGAGATTCTGATCGGCCCCGAGGGCGGACTGGCCGACGACGAACTCGCACTGGCCACGCTCGCCGGCTACACCCGCCTGCGACTCGGGCCGCGCATACTGCGCACCGAAACCGCCGCCGCGGCCGCTATCGCCGCATTGCAGACATTGCACGGGGATCTGGGATGAAGCGCTTTAGCCTGCGGACGCTGCCCCGCCGCCTGCTGTGGATTCTGGGCATTACTATCCTGTCCATCTGCGCGGCGTTCACCCTGTGGGTTCTCTATCTCGACCGAGTCGTCACCAGCGAATTCCGCGGCCGACTGTGGTCAGTGCCAGCGCGCGTCTACGCCGAACCGATCGAGCTGTATGCCGGCACGAACATCGGTAGCGACGACCTCGAGCAGGAGCTGCGCCGACTGCACTACCGCCCCGGCGACCCGGCCGTCGGGCCCGGCCTTTACCGCCGCCGCGGTGGCGAATTCGACCTCAACGCACGACGGGTGCGCTTCGCTGATGAGCTGCGTGCACCGATGCGAGTGCGCGTCCACGCTGTCGCCGACTCGATCTCAGGCGTCAGTGCTGCCGATGGCAGCGAACTGCCGCTGTTCCGGCTCGACCCGTTGCTGGTCGGCAGCGTCTTCCCGGTGCATGGCGAAGACCGTATCGTGCTCGCCCCTGACGAGGTGTCGCCGCTACTGCGCGCGGCGATCAAGACCATCGAGGACCGTCGCTTCGACGAGCACCACGGGGTCGACCTGCGCAGCATCATGCGCGCCATGTGGGCCAACCTGCGCGCCGGCCGTATCGCCCAGGGCGGCAGCACGCTGACCCAGCAGCTGGTGAAGAACTACTTCCTCAGCGACGAGCAGACCTTTGGTCGCAAGGCCAAAGAAGCGGTCATGGCGCTGCGGCTGGAGGCGCGCTATACCAAAGAAGAAATCCTCGTCGCATACCTGAACGAAGTCTACCTGGGCCAGGACGGCGAGCGCGCAGTGCACGGCTTTGGTCTTGGCAGCGAATACTTCTTTGGCAAGCCGGTCGACGAACTGCAGATCAACGAGCTCGCGCTGCTGGTCGGAATGGTGAAGGGCCCGTCGTACTACGACCCACACAAGCATCCCGATCGCGCGCGGGCGCGTCGCAACCTCGTGCTCAAGGAGCTCGCCGACGAACGCGTCATCGACGCGGCAACCGCCGCCGAAGCCAGCGCCCAACCGCTCGGCCTGCGAACGACGGTCGGCGGCTATGTCCCCGCGTTCCTCGACCTCGTTCGCCGCCATCTCAAGCGCGATTACGCCGAGGCGGACCTGTCGGCGGCGGGCCTGTCAATCTTCACCACCCTCGACCCGCGCGCTCAGGCAGCGGCCGAGCGATCGCTGACGCGCGAACTCAAGCGGCTAGACGCAGCGTCGCGCGTTCGCAGCTCCCACCTCGAGGGCGCGGTGGTGATAGCCGCGCCTCAGAGTGGCGATGTCGTTGCGGTAGTCGGCGGGCGGGAAATTGGCTCCTCCGGCTTCAACCGCGCACTCGACGCGCACCGCCCTATAGGCTCGCTGGTCAAGCCCGCCGTCTACCTCGCGGCGATGGAAAGCGGGCGTTATACGGCCGCATCACTGATCGAGGACGGACCCATCTCGCTCAAGCTGGGCGACGGCTCACTCTGGGAGCCACAGAACTACACGCACGAGGTGTTCGGTACAGTGCCGTTAGTACGTGCGCTGTCGGAGTCGATGAACCTCGCCACCGTACGCCTCGGCCTCGAGGTCGGCCTCGACAAGGTCGCAGACACACTGCAGCGCCTCGGTCTCGAGAAGAAGCTGGCACTGAACCCGTCGCTACTGCTCGGCGCAGTGGAACTCACGCCCCTGGAAGTCGTGCAGGTATACACCGCGCTGGCCAACGGCGGATTTCAGGCGCGCTTGCGATCAGTGCAGGTGGTGCTGGATGAACACGGCATGCCATTGAAGAGTTTCAAGCTGGAAGTGACGCCAGCCGCATCCCCGGCGGCCGTCTACCAGGTCGACCGGATGATGGCGCAGGTGACAGAACGCGGCACCGGCCGTGCCGTCGGCGCCCGCTTCGGCGGGCACCTGACCGTGCCTGCCAAGACCGGCACGTCCTCGGACCTGCGCGACAGCTGGTTTGCGGGGTTTACCGGCAGCCACGTCGCGGTCGTCTGGGTCGGCTACGACGATAACCGGCCAACCGGGCTCACCGGGGCGATGGGCGCGCTGCCGATCTGGCTGGGCGCGATGGCGGATCTGAAGCCCACCTCGTGGGAGATGGCGACACCATCCGAAGTGGAGGACCGCTGGATCGAATTCGGCAGTGGACTGGAAACCCGGGCCGGGTGCAGCGCAGACGCAGTGCTGATTGCGGTGCCGCGAGGCACTACACTACCGGCTCGCAGCGGCTGCGCCACGCAGCCGCCGGATTCGCCGTCGGTTGTGGATCGAGTGAAGCAATGGCTAGAAAAATCCTTGCGATGACCCGTACGCTACTTGCGGTGCTCGGCGCCGCGCTGCTGGCCGCCTGCGCGCTGCCAGCCCCGTACCGGCCGGAAAGCGCCACCCACCGGCCAGTCGTCGTGCCGCAGACGCCGATGCCGGCTCCCACTCCAGTGCCTATGCCTGCTGCTGCGCCGGCGCCTGCGCCCGCGTCTGCGCCCGAGCCGCTCCCGCTGCCTTCCAGGGAGTTTCGGCTTGGACCTGCGGCCCAGTCACTGGTCACGCAGGCACATGCCCAGATAACCCGGGGCGAACTGCCGGGCGCCTCGACGACCCTCGATCGCGCGCTGCGCATAGAGCCGCAGAATCCGCTGCTGTGGATTGAGCTTGCACGGCTGCGGCTGTCGGAAAGCGATCCGAAGCAGGCCGAGTCCTGCAGTCGCAAGGCCCTGTCGCTGGGCAGTGCGTCAGCGACGGCCCGCCTTGCCGCCGGTCGGGTACTCATCGACGCTCTGCGTGCGCAGCGTCGCGAGGCTGAAGCGCGCGACCTGGAATCCCAGCCCTGGATGAACTGACCGCCGCGGATGCGGCGGTTTCGATCAGACCGAGGTTTCCTCGGCGATCATGGCCTCAAGCGCCTCGAGGTCAGGCACCAGTGGCGCCTCGTTGACCATGCGCAGCGCGCACAACACCGGGCTGCGATCCGGAAACGAGCGCGTCGGGTCTGCCTTCACGACGTCTGGGTTGAGCCTCACCAGCTGCGGGAAGCCCTGCGTCAACACGCCGAAGTTGCCTGCCGCCAGACGGGAACCCAGACAGTGCAGTACGACGATGCGCGTTCGGCCGCTCGGCTGCGGCAGCGCCCGACCCATCGCCGCTTCGAACGAAATCACCGGCAGCGCGCGCCCGTTCCAGCTCATCGTACCGACGTACCACGGCGGTGCGCCGTCCATCTGCTGTGGCGCCGCCCAGGCGATCACCTCGGCAACGCAGCTGCGCGGCACGATCAGTCGCTCGTCGGCAAGCGGCACCAAAAGACCGTAGAACTCCTCGCTGACAGTCTCGGTCACGCGCCCTCCCGGTGGCGATTGACCAACGGCTCGATCGCGTCGAGCAGTTGGTTCTCCTGGTAGGGCTTGCCTAGATAGTCGTTCACACCGAGCTCGATCGCCCGAGCGCGGTGCTTCTCGCCCACACGCGAGGTAATCATCACGATCGGCACGTCCTTGAGGCGCTCGTCGGAACGCACGAACGCTGCAACTTCATAGCCATCCATCCGTGGCATCTCGATGTCCAGCAGGATCACATCCGGCAGATGATCCTCAAGGAGCGCCAGCGCGTCGATGCCGTCCTTAGCGGTCATCACGCGCATGCCGTTGCGCTCCAGCAGACGCTGCGTGACGCGCCGCACCGTAATCGAATCGTCGACCACCAGTGCAAAGATGCGCTTGTCGGCGCGCTCGACCGAGGTTTCCGGCAACACGCGCGAACGCCAGTCACCTCGCACCAGCGTACCCATGTCGAGAATAATCACGATCCGGCCATCACCGAGAATCGTGGCGCCGGCAATGCCACGGATACTCGCGATCTGCGGGCCAACATTCTTGACGACGATTTCGCGACTACCCACCAGCTCGTCGGTCACCAAGGCAGTCGAGCTGTCGCCGGCACGGATCAGGATCACCGCCACGGGAACGTCAGCTTCAGGCAGCTGGGAGGGAGCACCAGCAACGAACACGCCCAGGTGCTGGAACCGGTAGCGCTGGCCACCGTACTCAAAACTCGGCGCGTCCTCGTGCAGGTGGCGCTGTACCTCGGAGCGGGGCAGACGCACTACGCTCTCGACCGTCGGTAACGGCAGGGCGTACAGCTCCACACCAGCGCGCACTATCAGTGCCTGCGATACGGCCAGCGTGAACGGCAGCCGAATCGTAAAGCGCGTGCCCTGTCCGGGCGTGGAATCCATCTGCAACGCGCCGCCGAGGCGCTTGACCTCGTTGGTGACGACGTCCATGCCGACGCCGCGGCCGGCCGACTGCGTCACCGTCGTCGCGGTGGAAAAGCCAGGCTCCAGAATCAACTGCGTCGCGTCGGCGTCAGACAGCACCTGGCGGGGCTGGATTAGCCCGAGCGCAACCGCCTTGTCGCGGATCGCACGCAAGTTGAGGCCAGCGCCGTCGTCCTGCACGACAATGACGACCTCGGAGCCCTCGCGCCGCAACGCCACCTCGATGCGGCCCTGCTCAGGCTTGCCCACCTCAAGCCGCCGCGCGGGCGACTCGATGCCATGCACAACGGCATTACGCAGCATATGTTCGAACGGCGGCATCATGCGCTCTAGCACCTGCCGGTCCAGCTCGCCGGTAGCACCGGTGACCCGCAGCTCGACCTTGCGGCCAGTCTCGAGCGCAACCTGGCGCACGGTTCGCGTCAGGCGCGGCACGTGGCGCTGGAACGGAATCATGCGCGTGCGCATCAAGCCATTCTGCAGGTCCGTGACGATACGGGCCTGCTGCATCAGCAGATTCTGGGCCTCGCGGGTCTGGGTCTCGAGCAGGCCCTGCAAGCTGGCAACGTCGCTGGCGGACTCAGCCAGGGCGCGCGAGTACTGCTGCAACGTCGAGTAACGATCCATCTCCAGCGGGTCAAATCCGTCGCGACGACGATCGTCCTCGAAGCGATGCAGGATCTGCGCCTCAGTCTCGATCTCCAGATTTCGCAACTGGTCACGTAGGCGCTGCACGACGCGCGCAAGCTCCGCAAGGTTGGAGTCGACTGACGTCAGTTGCTGCTCGAGGCGCGAGCGATGGATGCTGACTTCGCCCGCGCTGTTGAGCAGGCTATCGAGCAGATCCGCGTCGACGCGTGCCAACTCCTGGCGATCCTCCCGATGTGGCTGCAACTCGCGGCCAGGCGGCAGCAGCATAGACCGCGATTCCTCCAGCATGACGTCGACGGAGGCCGTCGATGATTCGCTCGGATCGGGAATTTCCGGAACATCCAGTGCTGGCACGAAGGGCGGCAGCGATCCCGGCAGGGCTCCGGCGACTTCGGCCACAAGCACTGGCGCGACGACGGTCTGCGACTCTGCCAGCTGCGGTACCGACTGCGGCTGTTCATCCTCAAAGCTCGGGAGGACGGGCGGCTGGGTGACCGCACGACTGAGCTCATGCAAGCGCGCGATCAGCTCAGTCGCAGGCGCCACGCGGCCGCCGGCATTGACCCGCTCGCGCATGCGATTGAGTTCGTCGAGGCTGGACTGCAGCACCTCCAGCGTTCGAGGCGCCGCCGACGTATCGGTGAGTTCGCTCTGGGTCAGCAGCGACTCGACCTCATGGGCGAGTTCACCCATCGCCGTAACGCCCGCCATGCGGGCGCCACCCTTGAGGGTGTGCAGGAAGCGCTTAAGCTCAGTGATCCGTTCAATGTCGCGGGCGTCCAGGCGCAGCGCTGCGAAGGAGCGCTCGGCGGCCTCCAGCAACTCGGTCGCCTCCTCGCTGAAGATCATCGCGATTTCTGCGTCGAAGTCGTCGGCGCCTTCCGCCACAACATCCACTGCAGGCGTTGGCTTCGCCGCCGGCGTCGGCGTTGGGGCCTCGACAGGCGCTACGGCCAACAACAGGTCGGACGAGATCATGTCCTCGTCGGCGGCAGTGTCTGCGTCGGTCTGCGCTGCGCCCTCGGGGGCCGCTGCGGTGAGGCCGCGCGAGGATATCTCCCGATCCGCTTCACTCTCGAGCCAGCGCAGGCGCGCAAGAATATCGCCGTGACTGGTGAAGAAACCCGTCGACTCATCGATATGAGCCGCGACCTCAGCGATCGCAGCGACGATGTCGACCAGTACATGCCGGCCCGCCTCGGGCAGCCCGAGGCCGAGGTCGTAGAGCTTGCGAATGTACAGATTCAGCGGCTCGGCAAGCTTGATGCCCTGATGGGCCTCCGCCATCTTCGAGGCGCCGGCCAGCGTGTGGCAGGCACGGTGCAGCGTCTCGGTCACCGCAAACGGCGCGAAACGATCGGCACAGCTGGCAATGAACTGGCTGATCACCGCAAGGTGGTTAGAGACCTCCCCACGATAGATGTCGACCAGCACCGGATCGGGAGCCTCATCGCTGAGCGAAGCCCCGCTGCCGAGCGACGGCGCCGAGGGACCTGTCGGCTGCGTGAACTCGCTGCCGGACGGCGGCGGCGGCGGCGGATCCCGGTATGGATCCGAGCTGCGTCGTTTCTCTGTGTCGGCGCCGAACCGGACGAACCGGGAGGCGACCTCGAGGGGGGAGCCGTCGCTGGCCGGCGTAGCTACCGAGGGGACGGGGACCGCAGGGTCGTTGCTCAATAGCACGGCGGTGGAAATCATCCACGGCGCGGCCATATCGGGCGTCGCTGAGGCCGCGGCCGGTGGCGTCGGAGTCGGAGTCGGTACGTCGCCCGGCGCAGTCGCTTCCGGCGCTGTCTCCACCTCAGCGGTCATCGCCTCCAGCGCCCGCATGTCGCTATCGCGACCGTCGGCGTACGCGTTGGCGCGTGCGATCAGTTGCGCAACGTCAGCGCTGGGCGCCTGGCCGCTCTCAAGCTGGTCTATCAGCGAGGGCAGCACCGCCACCGCTTCGCGCAGTAGCGCGAGCATGCCAGTGGTGCGCGACAACGTACCGCTGATGATTCGATTGAATACATTTTCGATCGACCACGAGTAGTCGCCAACGAGGCGGGCGCCGACCATTCGGCCGCTGCCCTTCAGCGTGTGGAACGAGCGTCGCAGACGAGTCAGCGAATCGTCATCGAGCGGGTTGCGATCCCAGGCCGGGAAGTTCTCGTTAATCTTCGCCAGTTCCTCGCGCGCCTCCTCAACAAACAGGCTGATGAGGTCCGGGTCGAGCGCCGGCAGTGCGGCAGCGGCTGCGGTCGCGGCCGGCGGCGGGGCCTTCACTGCCGCGCCTGAGAGCACTTCGGTGCGCTCAGCGCTGATCTCATCTACCAGCTCTCGGTCGATGCGCTGGGTCGTGAGGTAGATGCCCGTCTCGGCCGCGGACGGCGGCGCTGGCTGGGGAGCGGCCGCCTCGGCGGCATCCAAAGCGCGCAGACACGTCTCGGCGTTGTCCAGCATGTACCACGGATCGGAGCGCCCACTCTGCAGCGTCTCCATGTAGTACTCGACCGACACGATCGCATCGGCCAGCCGATCAAGCCGGCCTGGCGCAAGCTCGCCGGAGACTGAAAGGATTGACTGCAGGTGGCGACCGATGCCCTCAAGCACCTCGACGGCCCGGCCACGACCAAGCATCAGCAAGCCCGCAGTAATACCGCGCAGCAGCTCCGGAACCTGATCGACCCCGGACTGCTCATGCTTGGCAAGCGCCGCAGCAACGGTTTCCTTGATGCGGGCGAGATTGACGACGCACTCGCGAAGCACCGCGTTCTGCACCTGGTGGAAATCGCCGTCGGTTTCCTCCGGTGCCGCCACGCCAAAACGGTTCGGCATGATCAGCCGCACCAACTGGGCATCGAGGTTGTCCTCGACACTGATTAGTGCAGCGGCGATGTCGACCAGCGCGGAATCGGTCGGCGGGACAGTACGCGCAACAATTTCCTGCAGCCGCTGCAGCTGAGCCTGCACTTTGGAACGCAGGTTCCCCAGTCCCAGCACACCGAGCGTGTCACTGATCTTGCGCAGCATCTCCAGCTGGCTGCTAAGGTCGTCGACCTGTGTCGCGCCCTTGCGCACAAAAATATCCAGCACGTCCTTAACCCGCGACAGGTCCTCCTTGATCGCCGCGGCAACAGTCTCCATCAGCTTGACCGAGGGAGCAGACAGGCTCTCGCGCTCGTGCTCGACCTGCTCGGATACCGGCAACAGCTCCTGCAGCTTGAACGAAGCGCGCACGGCCGAGACACGCGGCCCCGAGGTCGTCGTCCGGGCGACGTAGTAAAGAAGATTGTTCAGCAGGTCGAGTGGCGGCGACTCGCAATAGCGGGCTTCGCCGGTCTCGTACAAGCGCTTGAGCTCCCGGTCGGCCTGGCCTAGCAGACGCTTTACGGTCGCTGCCCCCTCGAGCCCGTCCTCACGCAACGCCTCTACGACCGCGCCAATAACCCACCACAGCTGAAACACCGACTGGCGGGTGGCGACCTGCTCAAGCCGCTCCGAGACGATCGACAGGATTTCGAGGTGCTGAGCCGGGCGCTCACCACGGATCCAGCCCAGCAGGCCGACCTGAAAACGGGGCCGCAAGCGACGCGCCCACTGCGCTATGTTCAGCGGCGGCTCGCCTGGCTTCTGAGGCTGCGGCGTCGGCTGCCGGTCAGAAGTCAGGTTAAGCAGCAGCAACGTGCCTTCAGACAACAGTGAGTTGCCACGCACGGCCCGCAAGTCGTTCAGCAGTGGCAGCAGCACGAGCGCCAGATCGCGACCACCGCCGAGCACACGTTCAAGATAGGCCGGTAGCTGCACCATCGCGCGCATTAACGCATCGAGACTCTCGGGCTGGTTGCGATGTTCGTCGGCGCTCTCGATCAGGTGGCGCGCCACCAGTTCCATTTCCTCGGCCAGCAGAGCTGCGCCGTAGACCTCAACGACACGCAGTACGCCGTGCACGTCGTGCAGGCGCGCCGAGCACACTTCCAGAGGAGCGTTATCTTCGGGGCGCTCCGCGAACGCCTCAAGCGCGGCACGGGCCTCGCCGAGAGTGACTCCAAGCTCGGTGGAGACGACGTACAGAGTGTGTTCGGCGACGTCGCTCATCGCTCAGACCTTAGCTCCGCCTGCTTTGCGGGGGGCAGCATCGGCTGCCCCAGGCGCTGCTGCCGCAGGCAGACGGGCCGCCCTAGAGGGCGGCGCAACCGGGATGATCCGCTCCGGCAGACGAAAGCCAGCAACGGAGCGGCGCAGCTGCGCGGAAAGGTCCGCCAGCTTGCCGACCGACTGCGACATACCCGTCGTGCCCTCGGCGGTCTGAATGCTGATCTCCCGCAATACCTGCATGCTGCTGGAAATATTCGACGAAACAGCCACTTGCTGGCGAGCGCTGGCCGAGATGTTTTGCATCAGGCTCGCTATCTGGTGCGACACCTGCTCGATCTCCTCAAGTGCAGCACCCGCATTCTCGGCAAGCAGCGCGCCGCCGACGACATCGGTCGTGCTGCGCTCCATCGACACAACGGCTTCGTTGGTGTCGGTCTGGATCGTGCGCACCAGGACTTCAATCTGCTTGGTGGCGTTCGCTGCACGCTCGGCGAGTCGCTGCACTTCATCGGCAACGACAGCGAAACCACGGCCCGCCTCACCCGCCATCGAAGCCTGAATTGAAGCATTCAGCGCGAGAATATTGGTCTGCTCGGCAATATCGTTGATCAGTTCGACGATGTTGCCTATTTCCTGCGAGCTCTCACCAAGCCGCTTGATGCGCTTGGAAGTCTCCTGAATCGTCTCGCGGATTGCATTCATGCCGTCGATCGTGCGGCGCACCGCGTCGCCGCCCTTATGGGCAACGTCGACCGAGTGGCGGGCAACATCCGCGCAGCGCTCGGCATTTCCGGAGACTTCCTCGATGGAAGACGCCATCTCGCCAACCGACTCGGTCGATGCTGCGACCTGCTTGGACTGACCGCCGCTCGCCTTCGCCAAATGAGCAGCAGCGGCCTGCGTGGACTTGGCTGCGGCATCTAGCGACATTGCCGACTGGTTGATCGTCGTCACCAGTTCGCGCAGTGCCTCGATCGCATAATTGATCGAGTCTGCGATCGCGCCGGTGATTTCCTCGGTGACCGTCGCCTGCACCGTCAGATCGCCGTCGGCGAGGCTCGAAAGCTCGTCCAGAAGACGAAGAATGGCTTCCTGGTTACGTTCGTTCTGCAACGACTGGCGAGCGGCGGACTGCCGCAACGCCGCGGCCCGCGCCTGACCGATGAGCGCGACTGCGGTCGAGCCGATCGCAACCAGCACCAGCAGCAGTCCGAGCCACGGGCTGCCCAGCGGCCCACCGATGCCTTCGGCACCCAGCAGGATGGTCAGGGCCGCAAGCCCGAGCGCAACCAGCGCGCCCACCAGCAAGCGGGGCGTCAACGCCATTGCCTTATCGTTCACGACAGTCGCATTCATCAATCTACACTCCGGCGCACAGCGCACCGCGGACGACCACAATCCTCAAGACGCGGCCTGCAGGAAACTCGGGCTCTCCACCAGCAACTTCAGGCTCAGCACCGGCCAGCCCTCACCGCCGCGTCGAAATGCCCCGGCAAGATACCGCTCGCAGCGCACCAACGTAGGTGGCGGCGTCGGCACGAATTCGTTCTCGGCGAAGCGCCGGAAGCCCTGTACTTCGTCGACCAGCAGGCCCGCAGGGACGTCCCGATGGTTGACGATCAGCACGCGGACATTGCGATTCAGCGCAGTGGCGCCGCTGCCCAGGTACTGGCGCAGATCGATTACCGGCAGCAATTGGCCCCGGACGTTGGCAAGGCCACGAATCCAGCTGCGGGCACCGGGAACTCGCGTCAGCATCGACGGCAGAGCCATGATCTCGCGAGTCTCCTCGCGCGCCACCAGGAAGCTCTCGGCACCGAGGCGGAACGCGACACCGACCCACTCTCGACCCTCGGCCGAATCGCGACCTCCGGAAATCGCCCGGCCGCGGCGCTCCAGCTCGCGCAACAGCTCGAAGGGCCGGTCGCGCAACTGGCGCAAGCTCGGTGGCTGCGACATCGACGCACTCACCCGGCGAGCGCCAACTGCGCCTTCTCGACCAGTTGCTGAGTCGAGACGGGTTTAACAAGGTAATCAACCGCGCCCTGGCGCATGCCCCAGACCCGGTCCGATTCCTGCGACTTGCTGGTAACCATGATCACCGGGATGCGGCGGGTTTCCGGATCGCTCGCGAGCGCGCGCGTGGCTTGATAGCCATTCACGCCAGGCATCACGATGTCCATAAAAATCAGGTCCGGCTTCATCGACTTGGCGAGCCGGATTCCCTCGGCGCCATCGCCAGCCGCCGCAGTCGAGAACCCATGGCGCTCAAGCGCCTTGCGGATCACGTGGACCTCAGTAGGGGAGTCGTCGATGATCAGTATCAGTGCCATGCCAGGGCCCTCGGGCTCAGGATGCGGTGACGCCGGTGGCGCCCACGTGCTGTTCGATCGCCATCAGAAGCTCATCGCGGGTGAACGGCTTTGTCAGATAGTGCTCGGAGCCGACGATGCGACCTCGGGCACGGTCGAACAAGCCGTCCTTGGACGAAAGCATGATGACCGGAATGCTACGGAACACCTTGTTGTGCTTGATCAGCGAACAGGTCTGGTAGCCGTCGAGCCGCGGCATCATGATGTCGACGAACACGATGTCCGGCTGGTGGTCGGCAATCTTCGACAGCGCGTCGAAACCGTCGACGGCCGTGAACACCTCGCACCCCTCTTTTGACAGCAGCGTTTCGGCTGTGCGCCGAATCGTCTTGCTATCGTCGATCACCAGCACTTTCAAGCCGGTGAGTCGGGATTTCGTACCTGCTTGCGCCGCGTTATCCATCGCTTGCACCTGAGATCGGACCTGCCCGGGCGGGGAGCGGAGACACGTCCCCCCGGCAAAATAAAGCCGGGCCCGAAGAACCCAGCGGTTTTAACATATCAAGCCTGAGTCGGCCATGTTCGCGCTCCGACACAGCTCACAGTTCGTCATATCCTCCCGGCGATCGCTCGCGCCTCACGCGACGGCACTCGCCAGCTGCCGGTGTACTATGTAGAGGCACCCCCCCGGGGGTGATCTACATCACAATTCAGGCCTCCGGCCCTGCCGGACGGTCTTTCGCGCCCTGGAGACTCGCATGCCTGCCCCGATCCGGCTCGGCGTGGTCATGGACCCGATCGAGCACATCAAGCCCGCCAAGGATTCGACCTTGGCCATGCTGCTGGCCGCCCAGGCTCGCGGCTGGGAACTGCACTACGCCGAACTGTCGCACCTGTGGCTGCGCGACGGCAAGGCGATGGGCCGACTGGCGCCGCTCACGGTTCGTGCGGATGCCAGCAACTGGTTTACCCGCGGCGAGGCGGCAGTCCGTCCGCTGGGCGATCTGGACGTGCTCCTGATGCGCAAGGATCCACCCTTCGACATGGAGTACATCTACTCCACCTACATCCTCGATCGTGCCGAGAGCGACGGCGTACTGGTAGTCAACCGGCCGCAGGGCCTGCGGGACATGAACGAAAAGGTCTACACGGCCTGGTTCCCGGAGTGTTGCGCGCCAACCCTGATCACCCGCGACATGGCGGACATGCACGCGTTCCTGCGGGAGCACGGCAAGGTGGTCTGCAAACCCCTGCACGGAATGGGCGGTCGCTCGATCTTTGTAATCGACCTCGCCGACAAGAACGCGAGCGTCGTGTTCGAGACCCTTACCGATTACGGCCAGCACTACGCGATCGTTCAGCGCTATCTGCCCGAGATCGTCGAAACCGGCGACGCGCGGGTAATTCTGGTCGACGGCGAACCCGTGCCATTCGCGCTCGCTCGCATCCCGACGACGGCGGACAACCGCGGCAACCTCGCGGCCGGCGCGACCGGCATCGCCCGGCCGCTAAACGAGCGCGACCGCTGGCTCGCGGGCCGGATCGGGCCGGCGCTGCGCGAGCGGGGCATGCTTTTCGTCGGCCTCGACGTCATCGGCGGCTTCGTCACCGAAATCAACGTGACCAGCCCCACGGGCATTCGCGAGCTCGACAAGCAGTTCCACACGGACATTGGCGGGCTACTGATGGACGCCATCGAGCGCCGACTGGCGGCCCGGGCCGGGTAAGAAGCGCGCTCACCCCCCCCTCCCGGCCCCACGCGTATACTCCAGCCCGTGCCCGACACGATGACGCTCGACGATCTCGCCGGGAACCGGTCGGCATTCCCGCCGACCCGGGACCGGCTGCTAACCACGACGTTCCTCGTCGGGTCGCTGCACGCCCTGGTGATCCTCGGCGTTACCTTTAGCGCGCCCCGTGGCGACCACGGCGGCGCGCCACCGTCGCTCGCCGTGCTGGTCGTCCATGACCCGCTGGCCGAGACCGAGCTCAACAAAAACGCCGACTACCTCGCCCAGGTGAACCAGCGCGGCTCAGGCACTGGCCGGGACGTGCGCGGCTCCGAGTCGCCGCAGGCCTCCACGGCCGCCGCCGGGGATGACGGCCGGGGCGCCAACGGCCGGCGCGGCCACGCCGCCGGCACGCCGGGGGATGAGGACCTGATCGCAACACGCGCCGCGCGCCGCGATCGGCGCCACTTCGCCCACAGCGCCTCCGCAGGCGGGGGCTCGCCGCTGGTGCTGGAGCCGGTCGCCATGGAGGCCGATGGCGCCGATACCGGCCAGACGCTAGCGCTGCGCGGCTCGCCAAAGCACGAGCTGCTGGTCACCGCCAATACCCGCGAATCGAGCGTGGCGATCTACCTTGACCGCTGGCGGCACCGGATCGAGCGCATCGGCGCGGTCAACTACCCGCTCGAGACCGTGCGCCGGGCAGGGTTCACCGGCAGCCCGGTACTGGATGTCCGAATTCTGGCCGACGGCCGGCTCGGCGACGTCGTCGTCAAACGCTCCAGCGGCTACCTGACGCTCGACCAAGCGGCCCTTAATATCCTGAAGCTTTCCGCGCCGTTTGAGCCGTTTCCGCGACAGCTTGCCGCCCGGCATGACGCGCTGCGCATCAGCTACGAGTGGCAGTTCCTGAGCGGCGAGGCAGCTGACTCGACCGTGCGCATGCCGGCAGACACACGCTGAGCACACAGCGTCTTGTGGCCGCGTGCCGCGGAGCCGATACTAGCCACATGCGCGGCGCCTACCTGACCAACCAGCTCTTGGTCGCGATGCCTACTCTCGCCGACCCCAACTTCGCACAGACCGTGACGCTGATCTGCGAGCACACCGATCAGGGCGCGCTGGGCATCGTGATCAACCGGCCCATGGCGATGGGTCTGGCCGAGGTCTTCCAGCAGCTGTCCCTGCCCACCGATGCGACCGAACTGCGCGACCAGGCGGTCCTGCGCGGTGGGCCGGTACATCAGGAACGCGGTTTCGTGCTGCATCCGCCAGGCGCAGATGGCACATCGCCGTGGGACGCGACTCTGCAGGTCTCGCCCACGCTGCACGTAACCACCTCCCGCGACATACTCAACTCGATGGCGCACGGCACCGGCCCACACCAGGCGGTCGTCGCGCTGGGCTACGCCGGCTGGGAGGCCGGCCAGCTGGAACAGGAAATCCGCTCTAACGCGTGGCTTAACGTCCCCGCCGACGAAGCGATTCTGTTCCACACTCCCTACGAAGAGCGCTGGCACGCGGCCGTCCGTTTGCTGGGCATCGACTTCGAGCGGCTATCGAGCCAGGCCGGTCATGCCTGATCCCGCGCGCGGCGCGGCCACCCCGGGCCGGTCGAGCCCAGTAGTTGCACTAGGTTTCGACTTTGGCCTGCGCCGGATCGGCGTCGCCGCCGGCGACACACTGACCTGTGGGGCAAGGCCTGTAGGCGTGGTCACCTGCCACGGCGGAACGCCGGACTGGACCTCGCTCGGTCGCTACATACGCGACTGGGAACCCAGGATTCTGGTGGTCGGCGTCCCCTATAATATGGATGGTACGCCCGGCTCGCTGACGCCGACGGCACTCGAGTTCATCACCGAACTAGGACAGCGCTTCGAGCGCGAGGTCGTCGGGGTGGACGAGCGGCTGTCTTCGCGCGAGGCGGAAGACATCCTGCGCCGACAACGCGCCAGCGGTGAACGCACCCGCCGTGTCCGGCACGGTGACGTCGATGCCGCCGCAGCCTGCGTGCTCTTGGAACAATGGCTGCGCGAACGCGGCCTCGAACCGCGAAGCGAGTGACTTTCATGCTGCCATTCAGCCAATTCGACCCAGCCGGCCAACTGCGCCACCTGATCACACTCGATGGACTGACAAGCGACCAGGTCCGGGGGCTGATCGAGCGCGCACAACACTTCCTGCGCGCCCCGGGCGCAGAGCCCGCGCGCAGCCACGAACTGGACGGAATCACGGTCGCCAACCTATTCAACGAGCCAAGCACGCGGACGCGCTCGTCGTTCGAACTCGCCGCACGCCGGCTCGGCGCCGACGTTCTGAACATCGAAATCCAGCTGTCCTCGCGAGTCAAGGGTGAGACCGTACTCGACACGATCTACACGCTGCAATCGATGGCTGTCGACGTGTTCGTGATCCGCGATGCGGAACCGGGCGTCGGCCAGTTCGTCGCCGAGCACGTACAGGACCACGTCAGTGTGCTGTCAGCGGGCGAAGCCCACCTGTCCCACCCGACTCAGGGCCTGCTCGATGCACTGACAATCCTGCAGTACAAGGGTGGCTTCCGCGACCTCGTGATTGCCGTGGTCGGCGATGTTCGCCACTCCCGTGTCGCCCGTTCCGCCTATCAGGTGTTTTCGGCGCTGGAGGTGGGTGAGCTGCGGATCGTCGCTCCCGACGCGCTGATGCCGGAACCGGGCGAGATGCCAGGCGCCGTGCGCTTCAACTCACTAGAGGCAGGCATTGCCCACGCCGACGTCGTGATGATGCTGCGCGTCCAGAAGGAACGCATGGCGGAGGCCGCCATCCCGGATCCACACGACTACCACGCGGCCTGGGGACTGACCCGCACCCGCCTCAAGCTTGCACGCCCCGAGGCGATCGTGATGCATCCTGGCCCCATGAATCGCGATATTGAGATTGCATCAGACGTAGCTGACGGACCGCACTCGGTGATCCGCCAACAAGTCACCAACGGCGTCGCCGTCCGCATGGCAGTGCTCGAGACCGTAATCGCGAACCGGCGCCAACGGCAGGGACTGCGATGAGCGTCGCCCATCCCGCACACCGCGGGTCGATCCTGCTGGAAGACGCGCAAGTCATTGGCCAGTCGTCCTGGCCAGGGCGCCAGTACGTCCTGACGCTACGCGCGCCCCGTATAGCCGCGCGCGCAGTGGCCGGCAGCTTCGTCCACCTGACGTGCGACGAACACCTGCCCATGCGCCGCCCGCTGTCGGTGCAGCGAGTAGACACGCGCAATGGCACGCTCGAGATTCTCTACAAAGTGATCGGTGACGGCCTCGACCGGCTGTCCCGCGCAGCAGCTGGCGATAGCCTCTCCTGCCTCGGCCCCATCGGCCAGGGATTCACGCCGAACCCCGCACGGCCGCTCGCGCTACTGATCGGCGGTGGCGTCGGCATGCCGCCGATGGTGTTCCTTGCCGAGACGATGCTGGCACGCGCTGCCGAAGGGTTCCGGCCGCTGGCACTGTTCGGCTCGGAAATCCCATTCCCATTTCAACCGAAGCCCTCCACGCTGCTCGTGCCCGGCATCCCGGACGGGGCGATTGCCGCACACCCGCTGCTGGAAGACTGGGGAGTGGCGAGTCGACTCGCGACCCAGGCAGGCTTTGCCGGTTGTTTTTCGGGCTACGTCACCGACCTTGCCGCCGCCTGGCTGGCCAGCCTCGACTCCGCAACACTCGCGCGAGTGTCGGTGTATGCCTGTGGACCAACGCCTATGCTAGCTGCCACCGCGCGTGTCGCACAGCGCTTCGCGGTGCCCTGTCAGGTGTCGCTCGAGGAGTTCATGGCCTGCGCGGTCGGCGGCTGCGCCGGTTGCGCGGTTGAGGTCCAGACACCGGACGGGCCCGCGATGAAGCGGGTCTGCGTCGATGGCCCGGTATTCGACGCAAGCGCGGTTTTCCCACCCGGCGCCCCCTGAGCGACCAAGGATATTCATGCACATCCAGCTGACCCCCCTCGAAGCACGCGTGCTCGGCGCGCTGATCGAGAAGGAGATCACAACACCGGACCAGTACCCGCTGTCGGTAAACGCACTAACCAACGCCTGCAACCAGAAGAGCAACCGCGACCCGGTGCTCAGTCTGGACGACCGTACCGTTCAGGAAGTGCTCGACGGCCTGTCAAAACGTCACCTGGTCATGGAGCGCAGCGGCTTCGGCAGCCGCGTGGTGAAGTACCGCCACCGGCTGTGCAATGGCGACCACAATCCGCTGAAGCTGTCGCCGCAAGAAGTGGCGGTAATGTGCGAGCTGATGCTGCGAGGGCCGCAAACGCCCGGCGAGCTACGCGGTCGCGCACAGCGACTGGCGACGTTCACCGATCTGGGAGACATCGAGACGACACTGGAGCTTCTAGCCGCACGGGCAGATGGCCCTTACGTCGCGAAACTGCCACGCCAACCCGGCGCGCGTGATTCACGCTACTGCCAGCTGTTCACCGGCGAACCGGATCTGGAGGCCATGGCGCTGGCCGTCGGCCATGCGGAGCCTGCCTCGGCGCACGAACCCGGGCTCGCTGCCCGCGTCCAGGCGCTGGAGGAAGCAGTAGCAGACCTGCGGGCCGAGCTCGCCGCGTTGCGCGAGGCCCCAGCGCCGTAAACCGGCCGTCAGCTGAAGTTGATGCGCGCCTCGAGATTGCTGCGCGAATCGGAGTTGGCGAGCGCCTCCTCCATGCTGATGCGGCCCTCCTTGACCAGCGCGTAGAGCGCCGCATCGAAGTTCTGCATGCCCCGCTCGGTCGTGTTCTTGAGCGCTTCCTTGACGCCGAGCACGTCGCCCTTCTTGATCAGCTCCTGGATATGCGGGGTGTTCAGCAGCACCTCGACCGCCGCCACGCGGCGGTTGTCCTTGGAGCGCACCAGTCGCTGCGACATGATTGCCCGCAAGTACTGCGAAAGGTCGAGGAAGATCTGCGCGTGATGGTCGCGCGGGAACATATTAATAACCCGATCGAGGGTCTCTGCCGAGTTATTGGCATGAAGGGTCGCGATGCACAGGTGTCCAGTGCCAGCCAGCGCGATCGCTGCCTCCATCGTCTCGCGGTCACGGATCTCGCCGATCAGGATCACGTCCGGCGCAGCGCGCATGGCGCTGCGCAGCGCACGGTGGAACGACTTGGTGTCTAGGCCCACCTCGCGCTGGTTGATGATCGATTTTTTGTTCGCGTGCAAGAACTCGATCGGGTCTTCGATCGTCAGCACGTGATCGGATGCGTTCTCGTTTCGGTAGTTGATCATCGCCGCCAGCGTCGTCGACTTGCCGGCACCGGCGGCGCCCACCATCAGAATCAGGCCGCGCTTGAGCATCGTCAACTCACGCATTATATCCGGCATGCCGAGCTGCTCGAGTCGCGGCATGTCGGCAGTGATATAACGCAGCACGATCGCCGGATAGCCGCGCTGGTGAAAGACGTTGACCCGGAAGCGCCCAAGGCCGGGCTCTGAGATCGCGAAGTCGATCTCCAGCTCCTCCTCGAAATACTCAATCTGCTCAGCGTTCATCAGGCCATAGGCGGCCTGCTTGACCATGTCCGGCGACAGGATCTGCTTGTTGACCGGATGGATCTGGCCCTCGATCTTGATCTTGACGGGCGCGTAGGACGTGAAAAAGAGGTCGGACGCCTTGCGCTCCACCATCAGCTTGAACAGCGGCTTGGTATTGAGCCTGGGAGAGCCTGTATCAACAGCGATTTCCGCTGCGACGAGCTCTGCACTATCAGTAGGTTTGGCCGTCAGACTCATCGACAATCCTCAGGCTGCTGGCCTGTTCGTGGCTCAGCTTGTCTTCACGCTTACTCTCGAGCTTGACCCGCAGGCGCAGTTCATTCTTCGAGTCCGCGTTGCGCAATGCTTCTTCGTAGCTGATCTGGTGACTCTCGTACAGATCATACAATGACTGATCGAATGTCTTCATGCCCATTCGGGTCGAGCGGGCCATGACGTCCTTGATCGCGCTGACGTCGCCCTTGAAGATCAGGTCGGCGATCAACGGCGAGTGCAGCATGATTTCCATGGCGGCGATCCGCCCCCCGCCAGTGCCCTCACGGGGCACCAGACGCTGCGAGATCAGCGCGCGAATGTTGAGCGAAAGGTCCATTAGCAACTGTTCGCGCTTTTCCTCGGGGAAGAAATTTACGATGCGGTCGAGGGCCTGGTTGGCGTTGTTGGCGTGCAAGGTGGCCAGCACCAAGTGCCCCGTCTCGGCAAACTGAATTCCGTACTCCATCGTCTCGCGATCACGAATTTCGCCGATCAAGATGACATCGGGGGCCTGCCTGAGGGTGTTCTTCAGTGCGGCCTGCCACGAATCTGTGTCAACACCTACCTCGCGGTGTGTGATGACACAGCCTTTGTGCTGGTGCACGTATTCAACAGGGTCCTCGATGGTGACGATATGACCGTGCGTCTGTTCATTGCGATGGTCGACCATCGCGGCGAGAGTCGTCGACTTGCCAGAGCCGGTACCGCCGACAATAATCGCCAGGCCTCGCTTGGACAGCGAAACCTCCTTGAGAATCGGCGGCAGGTCGAGATCCTGTAACGTCGGGATCTTGGCGTTGATCGTACGGATGACGCAGCCGGTGTGACCCATCTGTATGAACGCGCTGGCGCGAAAGCGACCGATTCCCTGCGGCGCGATCGCGAACTGACATTCCTTGGTCGCGTCAAAGTCCCGCGACTGCTTGTCGTTCATGATTGCGCGGGTCAGCGTCGAGCTCTGCTCGGGCGTCAGCGGCGCGTTGGTCTGCGGGCGGATCTCGCCGTCTATCTTGATCGCCGGCGGGAAGCCCGCGGTGATGAACAGGTCCGAACCCTTGCGCTCGACCACACGGCGCAGCAGATCCTGCATCAACTTAATACCTTGATCGCGATCCATATTTTTGTCTCCGCGGCGAGCTCAGTTCGCCCGCCTCAGATCGATTCCTTGTTCTGCGCTTTGTAACGCGCCTCTTCCTTGCTGACCAGCCCCTTGGCAACCAGCTCTTGGAGGCACTGGTCCAGCGTTTGCATGCCAGCGGACTGGCCAGTCTGGATCGACGAATACATCTGGGCGATCTTGCCCTCACGAATCAGGTTCCGGATCGCCGGCGTGCCGATCATGATTTCGTGGGCTGCGATGCGACCACCGCCGACACGCTTGAGCAACGTCTGGGAGACGACCGCGCGCAGGCTCTCGGAGAGCATAGAACGGACCATCTCCTTCTCGGCGGCCGGAAATACGTCGACGACGCGATCGATAGTCTTGGCAGCGGAACTGGTGTGCAAGGTGCCGAACACCAGATGACCGGTTTCAGCGGCCGTTAAGGCGAGGCGGATCGTCTCCAGATCGCGCATTTCGCCAACCAGAATGATGTCGGGATCCTCACGCAGCGCCGAGCGCAGAGCCTCCGAGAAGCCCCGCGTGTCGCGGTGCACCTCGCGCTGATTTATCAGGCAGCGCTTAGACTCATGCACGAACTCGATAGGGTCCTCGATCGTCAGAACGTGATCGGGCCGGTTATCGTTGCAATGGTTGATCATCGCCGCGAGCGTCGTCGACTTGCCCGAGCCGGTCGGGCCCGTGACAAGCACGAGCCCGCGCGGCAGCATGCAAAGGTCCTTGAACACCTTGGGAGAATTCAGGTCCTCGAGCGACAGCACCAGCGACGGAATGTTGCGGAAAACGGCGCCAGCGCCGCGGTTCTGGTTGAATGCATTCACGCGGAATCGCGCAAGCTTCGGAATCTCAAACGAGAAGTCCGTTTCGAAGAACTCTTCGTACGCCTTGCGCTGCTTGTCATTCATGATGTCGTACACCATGCTGTGCACTTCTTTGTGCGACAGCAGCGGCATATTGATTCGCTTGACGTCTCCGTCCACGCGGATCATCGGTGGCATCCCCGCGGAGAGGTGCAGATCCGACGCGTTGTTCTTCACCGCGAAGGCGAGCAGTTGGGCGATATCGACAGCCATTTTATCTCCCGGTGCCGAAGCCGCCGGATTAGTACGTAGGCCGCAGTATAGCCATGAGCGCGCGGGTCTAATATGTTAACCGGTCCGCAGTTCTTGGTCGGCAACCTTGCCCGCCTGCGACAACGCATCGAAGACGCGACCCAAGCCGCGGGGCGCCCCCCTGGCAGCGTCACCCTGATCGGGGTCAGCAAAGCCCAGCCGGCCGACCTCGTGGCTGCCGCCATAGCCGCAGGCGTTGCTGATCTGGGTGAAAACTACCTACAAGAAGCGCTGCCAAAGATCGCCGCACTTCCCCGCGCCGGGCTGCAGTGGCATTACATCGGCCAGTTGCAGTCCAACAAGACCCGGCCTGTCGCCGAGCACTTTGACTGGGTGCACACCGTCGACCGCCTGAAGCTTGCGGCGCGACTGTCCGAGCAGCGCCCGATCCACTGCGAGCCGCTTAAGATTTGCCTGCAGGTGAAGCTCGGCGACGAGGACGCTAAGGGCGGGGTGGCGCCCGGGGAGTTGCCGGCGTTGGCCTACGCAGTCGCGCGCCTGCCCTGCCTGACGCTACGTGGCCTGATGTGCGTGCCGCCGGCGAGCGATGACGCTGCAGTGCAGCGAAGCTATTTCGGCGAGCTGCGCAGACTGCTTGAGGGGCTGCGCGCCGGCGGACTGGCGCTGGACGTACTGTCCATGGGGATGAGTGGTGACTTTGAGAGCGCGATCCAAGAAGGCGCCACGCACGTCCGCGTTGGCACGACATTGTTCGGACCTCGGGTGAGACATGACGCAAAACAATGACCCCTGGCCCCGCATCGCCGTGATCGGCGGCGGGCAGATGGCCCGTTCGCTGGTAGGCGGGTGGGTTGCGCGCGGCGCGCCCGCGACGAATATCACTGTCGCAGACCCGCTGCCCGAGCAGCGCGCCTGGCTCGCCGAGCGCTTCCCTGGGCTCGCGGTGCAGGCCGATAACGCCGCTGCCGCGCAAGATGCCGAAGTTTGGCTGCTGGCCGTCAAGCCGCAGCAGCTCGCTGGCGTGGCCAGCAGGCTCGCGCCACTCGCCGCCACAATCCAGCCGCTGGTAATTTCGATTGTGGCCGGCATTCAAGCGGCCGACATCGACCGCTGGCTGGGCGGCAATGCCAGCATCGTTCGGGCGATGCCAAATCGGCCAGCACTGATCGGCGCCGGGGCCAGCGCCCTGTACGCGGCTAGCAACGTCGACCAGGCAGCGCGTGCGCGCGCTGGCCGGCTGATCGAGGCCGTAGGCAGCACCGTGTGGGTCGACAGCGAGGGCGACATGGACTCGGTCACGGCGGTATCCGGTAGCGGGCCTGCCTACTTTTTCCTGTTGATTGAGCTGCTGGAGGCAGCAGGCGTCGCCGAGGGCCTCTCGCCAGCCGTCGCCAGGCGGCTGGCGATCGACACCGCGGCAGGTGCCGCTGAGATGGCACGCACCAGCCCGGACGACCCGGCGACCCTGCGCGCCCAGGTAACCTCGAAGGGCGGCACGACCGCCGCGGCGCTGGCCGTGTTCGAGGCCGCCGGACTGCGTGATATCGTCGGCCGCGCAGTCGCCGCGGCGGCGGCGCGCTCTCGCGAGCTCGCGGCCGAATTCGGCCGCGACCCTGTAACGGCAGGATGACCCCACGATGCGCGAACTCAACTACCTAGTCGACTCCGTAATGGCGCTGGTGGTCGGCGCCTTCCTCCTACGCCTGCTGCTGCAGTGGGTACGGACGGACTTTCGCAACCCACTCGCACAGGCCATCAGTCGCCTGACTAACCCAATCGTGATCCCACTGCGTCGGGCACTGCCCTCGATCGGCCGCACCGACACTGCCGCCGTCGTCGCCGTACTGGCTGCCGAGATGGTCAAGATCCTGCTGCTGATGCTGCTCGGCGGCGGCTTTGCCGGGATTGGGTCGTTCGTGCTGCTGGTGGCGCTGGACCTGACCAACACCACGCTGCTGCTTTACCAGTTCTCGGTGTTTATCTTCGTGCTGCTCAGCTGGGTCAGCTCAGACGGCTATAACGCCGCCGGGCGCATTTTCGGCGACCTGACCGCGCCGCTGCTTCGGCCCCTGCGCCGCGCGCTCCCGGAACTCGGCGGTCTAGACCTGTCGCCGGTGGCCGCGCTGCTGCTGCTACAGGTATTGAGAATGGTTCTAAACGACCGCATCGCGCCGCTGCTGACATCGCTGCTCGGATGACGGGCTGGCACCGCTGGGAAGGCGCCGACCTAGTGCTAACCCTGCGCGTGCAGCCGCGTGCCTCGCGCGATGCACTGGTACTGGAAACGACCCGACTCAAGGTCCGCATCACCGCACCACCGGTTGATGGCGCCGCGAACGCGTACCTGCTGCGCTATCTCGCAGGCCGTTTCGGGGTAGCTCCCTCACGGACTGAACTCGTCCGCGGCATGACTGGACGTGAAAAAACGGTACGTATCAGGGCGCCAAGCGAGCTTCCAGCCGAACTCGCCGAGCAACTTTCTCTTCATCGATAGAGCAGAAACATCGTAAAACGTAGTGGAATTCCGCTTTCGGTGTGTTATTGTCTCGATCGATCTAGTCAAGGGGCAGTAGTTTTTAGGCTGATTTTCTCGACTTTCGGCGTCACTCGAACCACTCTGTGAGTTGATTCGGCGAGCGGACTAAAGCGAAGAATCCGTAAAAAAACAACGGCCAAGAACAGAAACTCTCAGGAGAACACAATGGCGAAAAAGAACGCAGCCCCGACCAAGTCCGAAATTCTCGCGCAGATTGCGAAGGACACGGAGCTCTCGAAGAAGCAGGTCGGAGCCGTCTTCGAGTCGCTGAATGGCATCATCAAGAAGAGCCTGCGCGGCTCGGGTCTCTTCACACTGCCGGGCCTGCTGAAGCTCAAGGTCGTGAAGAAGCCGGCCAGCAAGGCTCGCGAAGGCGTCAACCCGTTCACGGGTGAGAAGATGACCTTCAAGGCGAAGCCGGCCTCGAAGAAGGTGCGCGCAGTCGCCCTGAAGTCGCTCAAGTCCTTCGTGAACTGAGCGGGCTGCGCCGGGCCTTCGGGCCAGGCAGCCAAAAAGCCGGGGCGAAAGCCCCGGCTTTTTCATTTCTGCGCTTCGTAATGGCCGCAAACGACCTTCAGGCTTGCAGCGCACCCTTGACCGCGGCCATGAGCTCGTTGAGCCGGCCGTGGAAGAAATGCTCGGCCCCTTGGAGGGTCACCAGCCGCGGCGCCGGCTGCGCCGACTCCGCCCACGCGACGACCGAGGCGTACTCCACCAACTCATCGCAATCGCCCTGTATCACCGTCCACGGCACGGCAGGCACCGGATAGCGATCGAAGTCGAAACGGCGCACCGGCGGGGCTATCGTCAGCAAGCGAACGACCTGGCGCCGGCTGGCGACCTGGAAGGCGACGAACGAGCCGAACGAAAACCCCGCCATCGTAAGTTCGGCGCCAGGCCAGCGAGCCATCGCCCAGTCGACGACCGCCAGCGCATCGTCGGTCTCGCCACGACCATCGTCGAAGGCGCCTTCGCTAGCCCCCACGCCCCGGAAATTGAAGCGCACGGTCGCCAGGCCGCGCTCCTGCAGCGCGCGGGCGGTCATGTGAACTACCTTGTTGCGCATCGTGCCGCCATACAGCGGGTGCGGATGGCAGACGATAGCAACCTGACGCCCGCCAAATTCTGCGGGGACCTCGACCAGCGCCTCGATCGCGCCGGCCGGGCCTGCGACCACCACACTCTCAGGCGTGGGCGGCCGAAACGGAGTGGCCTGCTCGGACACCGAGAACGTCAGCCACCACCCGGCCGGAAGTCGATCAGCTCGACGTCGAACAGCAGCGTCGCGTTCGGCGGGATCACGCCACCCGCACCGCGGGCACCGTAACCCAGCGCGGGGGCGATCAGCAGCCGTCGGTGGCCGCCTGCACGCATGCCCTCGACACCCAGATCCCAGCCGCGGATCACCCGACCCTGCCCAAGCTGGAACAGGAACGGGCTGTGGTTATCCAGCGAGCTGTCGAACTTGGTGCCCTTGCCGTCCTTCTTGCTCGGGTCATACAGCCAACCGGTGTAATGCACGCGCACGAAGTCGCCCGCCTTGACCGCGATGGCATCCGCCGGGCCCGGCTGCAGCTCGGTGATGGTCAGGCCCTCGATGGACACAGGGGCGACCACCGGGGCCGGAGCCGGAGCCGAGTCCGCGAAGGCGGCGGACGAGACCAGTGCCAATGCCGCAAGCAGTCCAAATAGGCTTTTCATCGTCTCTCCACGGCCAGCGGCCGCCATTGTTGAAGTAGCAGCCATTATGCCGCGGCCACCGTCGCCACGCCGGCGAGCAGCAGTCGATTCAGCCGCCGCACGAACTCGGCAGGCTCGGCAAGCTGGCCTCCCTCGGCGAGCGTCGCCTCATCGACCAGCAGCCCCGCAAGATCGGTAAACGACTCGCCCTCAGGCAATGAGGCAAGCCGGGCAACCAGGGGATGGGCCGGATTGACCTCCAGCGTCGGTCGCGTCGCTGGCAGCGACTGGCCGGTAGCCTCCATCAGCTTGCGCATCTGCGCACCGATCTCGCCCTCGCCCCGTACCAGGCACGCCGGCGACTCCGCGAGCCGCTGGGTCGCCCGCACCGACTCCACACGCCCCGCAAGCGCCTCCCTGAGACGGCCGCAGAGCTCGAGGGAGGCCTCGTTGCTCTTCTCTTCGGCCGCACGCTCCTCGGGAGGAACCAGCTCGCCGAGGTCTAGATCTCCGCGGCCAACGTCATGGCAACTCTTGCCGTCGATTTCGCCTAGGTAGGACATCATCCATTCGTCGACGCGGTCGTGCAGCAGCAGCACTTCGACGTTCTTCTGCCTCAGGCGCTCCAAATGCGGGCTCTGACGGGCAGCGTTCCAGGTCTCCGCCAACACGTAGTAAATATGCTTCTGGCCGGGACGCATGCGACCCACGTAGTCGTCGAGCGCCTGATCCTGCACTTCGAGCTCGGTATGGGTCGAGGCAAAGCGCAGCAGCTTGGCGATGCGCTCCCGGTTCGTCGGATCCTCGGCCACACCCTCCTTGAGCACCTGACCGAACTCCTTCCAGAACGGCACGTACTTCTCAGGTTCATCCTTGGCGAGCTTGGTCAGCATGTCGAGCACACGCCGCGTGATGCCGCCGCGCATCGCCTCGATGTCGGGATCTTGCTGCAGCAACTCGCGCGACACGTTCAACGAAAGGTCCGCAGAGTCGACCACACCCTTCACGAAGCGCAGGTACAGCGGCAGAAACTGATCGGCGTCGTCGAGGATGAAGACGCGCTTGACGTAAAGCTTGAGCCCGCGAGCCGCGTCGCGGCTCCACAGGTCGAACGGTGCCCGCGCCGGCACGTACAGCAGCGTCGTGTACTCGCGCTTGCCCTCTACTCGGTTGTGCGACCACGCCAGCGGCGCCGTGAAGTCGTGAGCGACGTGCTTGTAGAACTCCGTGTAATCCTCGTCCTTGAGCTCAGTACGCGGCCGGGTCCAGAGCGCCTGGGCCGTATTTACCGCCTCGCGATCGGCCACCGGTGCCTCAGCGCCGGACTCGCCCTGTTTGGCCATCCGCACCGGAAACGCGATGTGGTCGGAGTAGCGCTTGACCAAGCCGCGTAGACGCCAGCCATCGGCGTATTCACGTGCATCCTCCTTCAGATGCAGCACGACCCGCGTTCCGCGGGCCTCCTGCGTCACCGCCTCGACCGTGAATTCGCCCGAACCATCGGATTCCCATCGCACGGCCTGATCGGCCGCCACGCCGGCGCGACGGGTGTACACCTCGACCTTGTCGGCGACGATGAAAGCCGAGTAAAAGCCGACACCAAACTGGCCAATCAGCTGCGCATCCTTCTGCTGGTCACCGGACAGGTGCGCCAGGAATTCCGCGGTCCCGGACTTGGCGATCGTACCCAGGTGATCGATGACGTCTTCGCGGGTCATGCCGATACCGCTATCGGTGATCGTCAGGGTGCCAGCGGCGGCGTCAAAATCAACGTCGACCTGCAGCTCCGGCGCGCCCTCGAGCAGTGCCGGCTCTGCCAACGCCCGGAAGCGCAGCTTGTCGCAGGCGTCGGAGGCGTTGGAGATCAGCTCCCGCAGGAAGATCTCACGGTTCGAATAGAGCGAATGGATCATCAGGCGAAGCAGTTGCTTCACCTCGGCCTGGAAACCGTGGGTTTCTCGCTGGGGGGTCGAAGTCATGGCGGCTGGGTTCCGGAACTGGTGGTAGACATGAAACGGCGCCCGCCATGCATGGCCGGCGCGCTCACTCTAGGGGCTCGGCGGCAGGTTTCAAGGGGCACAGCACCATTGGCGGGCGTTCAGTGCCCGTTGGGCTGACCTATGAGGTCGATTCCATCCCCTGCGCCGGGGTGGCGGCGACGGGTCGCTGCGCCTACGGAGACATGCGCGCCGTCCTCCAAGGGTCGAGGGGGTCGCCGGCGCGTAACGCATTGGGCAGCCCGCCCCTACTTGATGTTGTAGACGACGTTGACCGTTGTCACCTGATCAAGCTTCTTCACGCCGATCGCAGGCTTCGTGTTGTAACGCACGCCGTAGCCGACGCTGAGCGCCAGCCGGTCACTCATGCTGACCACGACCGCCACGTCGTTGGACACGGCGGTATCCGCCGACCCCGAAGTCACGAACAACTTGTCGGTCAGCTTCGTCGACGCCGTCAGCGTATGCACGTAGTCGAGCCCGGCGGCGCCTACGACATTGCCCTGCGCAGGGCCTTTGATGCGCTGCACGACAGCCCCGCCGGCATCCTTCAACAACGACTGCGGCGCTAGTCGCTGGTAGCCAAGACCGAACGTTCCCGCCAGCGTGGTCGCCTCGCCGTCGATGAACTTGTAGCCAGCGCCGCTCGAAGCGGTCAGCTGGTAGGCGAAACCGCTGAACTGGTCACGAACACCGTCGACGCCCGTGAACCAGAAGCTATGGGCGCTAAGGGTATGGTCAAGCCGGTAACGGGCCTCGATGCGCTCGCCGCTGGTGATTCCATTGTTCTTGCCATACAAGCCGCCGAAGAAAATCACGTTCTTCCACTGCCCATCGACGCGGGCAAGGTCTAGTTTGGCGTTCAGCGACGTCGAACTGGAATTGCCACTGGATAACAGCAGGCCGCCCTGGCCAGTGCCGAGCCAGACACCTTCCGGGGGTGGTGCATCGGCGTACGCCGTCGGCGCCAGCGCCACAGCAGCGAGCAGCGCGATCCGTTGCGCTCGGTTCATCGAGAATCTCCAGATAGGGGGCTATCCAGGTAGGCGGCGCGCAGTGGCACTCGCCTCCTCTCCGGCCCGCGGGTAGGGTAGGTTCGGCGCGCATGATACCCTCGAGGCCGCCGTTGCTTCAACCGCTTTCTGGGCTCTTAGCCGCACGGAACTTCGGGATCGGCCCCACGCCGCAACCCTCGTTCCAGCTCCGACTCAGTGACCGCAGAGCACGCCAAAGGCAGATGAGCCGAAGGGACAGACGGTCATCGATCGTCGTAGCGGGATTTTTAGTGGCGAACACCCACACGGCCAGCAAGCGGGCCATGAGCGACAAATCGTCGAGCTCATCCGCTAGCAACAAAAACGACGCCTGCAGTCGCTCGAGGCGACGGTAGTGATTGCCAGGGAGGGCGGCCAAACCGGCGGGTCAACCGCGCTCGGGTCAGAAATGGATAAAGCAGCGCGACGCCTGTTGCCAGATCATGGCAAATAGATCATCGAGTTCATCCGCTAGCAACAGAAGGCGTTCC
>SESH01017954.1_pt1 | contig 47158 bp, 41 predicted proteins | sample 3171561 | NCBI WGS metagenome assembly SESH01 (sample SAMN10866947, study PRJNA518727) | freshwater metagenome | biome: subpolar coniferous forest; feature: holomictic lake; material: water; isolation source: holomictic Lake 442 2011 16.5 m and 2014 13 m | place: Canada: near Kenora, Ontario
CTACGCCGCACACCTACTCAACCTGATGATCGGTCGGACACTAATCCGAAACCGTCGTATCTCAGGACTACTCGCGGTATTCATGGTCAGCTTAGTTCACGGATATAAGGTCATCAGTACCACTCCACCGCATGGTCATGATGAAGAAATAAGTCATGCACTCGGCTTCTATATTATCCTGCCAGTGGTAATCATCGTGATCGTGATTGCGATTCGTATATGGCAAGAGTCTGGTGATCGCGACATACCTTAATCAGAACCACCCTCAACTCATCCCCTTAGAATAGTCAGCATAAGGAGAATCGCATCTAAATCAGATATGCAAGGCCCTCTTGTCTACGCTCAATGCAGCCTCATGCAATACTTCTGATAACGAAGGATGAGCATGAACGATACGGGCTATATCTTCACTACTGGCGGCAAACTCCATCGCCACTACAGCCTCAGCAATCATCTCTGAGACATAGGGCCCAATCATATGGACACCGAGTATGCGATCAGTATCAGCATCTGCAATCACTTTGACAAAGCCACTGGTCTCACCTAATGCACGTGCTCGGCCATTGGCCATGAATGGAAACTGACCAACTTTATACTGAACTCCTGCAGACTTGAGTTCCTGTTCATTCTTTCCCACCCAAGCGATTTCAGGGGAAGTGTAAATCACCCACGGAATGGTATTAAGATCGACATGCCCAGCCTGCCCTGCAATAATTTCAGCTACTGCGGAACCCTCCTCAGAGGCCTTGTGTGCCAGCATAGGTCCACGCACCACGTCACCAACAGCATAGACATTCGATAGATTAGTCCGGCAATGGCCATCCACTTCAATGCGTCCATGGTCATCTAATTTTAGTCCGACATTCTCTGCACCCAAGCCGGAGGTATTGGGAATGCGTCCGACCGCGACGATCAGCTTATCCACTTCCAGCTTCAGTAACTCACCCTGAGCATCGGTGTATTCGACTGTAATGCTCTCCTTACTGGACCTGATCGCACTAATTTTGATACCGGTCTGTATTAATAATCCCAATTCTTTAGTGAATACTTTCTGCGCTTCCTTCGCTATCTGCTCATCAGCTGCGGACAAGAAGACTGGTAGTGATTCGAGTATGGTGACTTCAGATCCTAATCTGCGCCATACGCTACCCATTTCCAGGCCGATTACACCGGCTCCAATCACGCCCAATCGCTGGGGTATCTCAGTCAACGCCAGCGCACCCACATTATCAAGGATACGTTCATTGTCCACCGGCGCCATAGGTAACAGCCGAGGAGTCGAACCGGTAGCAATGATGACATGCTTCGCCTCGATAACCTCAACCTCATCTCCGTTCTTGACTTCAACTTGCCAGACCTCTCTCTCGTTATTAGACTTAAGCAATGTCCCACGACCATGCATTGCAGTAATCTTGTTTTTCCGGAACAGCATAGCGATGCCGCCAGTAAAGGATGAAACAATCTTGTCCTTACGCGCAATCATCACCGGGACATCCATCGACAAGTCCTTTAACTTAATGCCGTGAGCAGCAAATTTATGTGTGGCACGTTCATAATTCTCTGAAGATTCCAACAATGCCTTAGAAGGAATACAACCGACATTGAGGCAGGTCCCGCCTAGGCTGGCCTTGCCTTGTGAGTTTTTCCATTCATCAATGCAGATGGTGTTAAGGCCCAATTGCGCACATCGGATTGCAGCCACGTAACCACCGGGGCCCGCACCTATCACTGCTACGTCAAAAGATTGAGTCATATTAGTACCCTATTTGGCAAGTGGAATGCGGGGATCCTTCAATCAAGCCTCCAACAATGAATCCATCTCATTCTCCAGCGATTCTTTTATCGCCACCAGAGAGAGCACCGCCTCACGACCATCGATGATGCGGTGATCGTAGGATAGTGCAAGGTAATTCATGGGGCGGATTACCACCTGACCATTTTCAGCCACAGGACGGTCCTTGGTTGCATGGATACCAAGGATCGCACTCTGAGGTGGATTGATAATCGGTGTAGAAAGCATTGATCCAAATACACCACCATTAGTGATGGAGAAGGTCCCTCCAGTCAGCTCTTCAATTGTAAGCTTGCCATCCTGAGCGCGTTTACCAAAACCGGCTATCTGCATTTCAATCTCAGCCAGTGACAGACGATCCGCGTCGCGAATGATGGGCACCACTAGGCCACGTGGACTTCCCACAGCAATACCGATATCGTAATAACCATGGTAGACAATATCATTGCCATCGACTGAAGAGTTAACAATGGGAAACTTTTTCAGCGCCGCAACTACAGCCTTAACAAAGAACGATGTGAATCCCAGCTTGACGCCATGCTCCTTTTCGAATCTTTCCTTATGGCGAGCGCGTAAATCAATAATCGCCTGCATATTTACTTCGTTGAACGTAGTCAGTATTGCCGCCGTTGATTGGGATTGAACCAACCGCTCGGCAACGCGCATCCGTAGACGTGACATAGGAACCCGCTGCTCTGGCCTCTCTATATTAGGCCTCGCCGCAACCGTAGACTCTTTAACCGGCTTAGTGATCACCCCTGTTACATCCTCCTTAGTGATTCGACCACCGCGTCCAGTTCCTTTTATTTCATCAGCTTTGAGGTTCTCCTCAATGACCATTTTTTTGGCTGCGGGCATCATTGCCTGAGCCGTCGATGGAACTGTGGCAGATTTCGTAACTGGGAGGGATTGAATCCCAGACGCAGTGGCTGCAGTATCAATGGTTGCGATGACCTCACTACTGACTACGGTTGCGCCATCGCCCTTGATGATTTTTACCAGTATACCTGCCATCGGTGCCGGCAATTCCAACACAACCTTGTCAGTTTCAATGTCGATCAGACTCTCGTTGCGCTCAACATACTCTCCCTGCTTTTTGTGCCAAGAGAGTAGCGTGGCCTGTGCCACCGATTCGGATAATACCGGAACTTTGACTTCGACTAGCATGGCCATCCCTTCAGGTTAAATTTTGTCGCGAAATGCTGCCGCCATCAACTCACTCTGCTGCAAGTTATGCTTGGCCAGGTACCCAACCGCCGGGGATGCGGACGATGGACGCAAAGCATATCCCAGAGTCTGATTAGGTCTCTTATGACGTGACAGATAGTGCTGAATCCGGTGCCAAGCACCTTGGTTGCCAGGCTCCTCCTGACACCAGAGTATATCCGTAGCTTTATCGTAGCGTTCAACCTCAGACTGAAAATCATCATGTGGAAATGGATATAACTGCTCGATACGGATGATCGCCACATCCACAATCTCATGCTCAAGTCGGTAGGCCATAAGATCGTAATAAATTTTTCCGCAACAAGCGATGATGCGGCGAACTTTTTTTGAATCAATCTTCTGCGTTTCTGGGATCACCGCTATAAAACTACCATTCGCCAGATCTTCTAGGCTCGACACTGACTCCTTGCGACGTAACATGCTCTTCGGACTCATGATGATGAGAGGCTTACGCAGTGGACGTATCATCTGCCGCCGCAACAGATGAAACATCTGTGCAGGTGTCGATGGAACGCATACTTGAATATTATATTCTGCACACAGTTGCAAATACCGCTCTAGGCGTGCGGAAGAATGCTCTGGCCCTTGGCCCTCATATCCATGAGGTAGCATCATGACCAGACTACATAATCGTCCCCACTTAGCCTCACCGGAAGCAATAAACTGATCGATCACGACCTGCGCTCCATTGGCAAAGTCACCGAACTGCGCTTCCCAAACTACCAGTTCATTCGGCTCAGCCGTCGCATAACCATACTCAAAACCGAGCACTGCCTCTTCCGACAGCAGTGAATCAATCACAACGAAATCAGGCTGTTCCTCAGCGATATGGCAAAGTGGAATATAGGTACCTTCATCAAATTTCTCACGATCCTGATCATGTAGCACCGCATGACGATGAAAGAATGTCCCTCGCCCAGAATCCTGCCCAGAAATTCGGACCGGATAGCCGTCGTGCAGCAGAGCCGCATAAGCGAGATTCTCTGCCATCCCCCAATCCAGCTGCAACTTCCCCTCGCCCATCAAACGTCGGTCCGAAATAATCTTTTCCACCCGCGGATGCAACTTGAAATCAACAGGAATGTCGGTCAGACGCTCCGTCAGATTTTTCAATTCCATGATAGGCAAACCGGTCTGTACTTTCTGTTCCCACCGACTGTCTTTTAAGAAGGGGGCCCAATCTACTGCACGTTGTGGCCGGTAGCCATAGAGTATGGTCTTATTAGGATTACGACCCGCATCCATATCATCTCGATAGGATTGCACCATCTCCTCTGCTTCACCATCTCGAATGACACCATCACTTCTGAGCCTGTCTGCGTAGAGCTTACGCGTACCGGGGTGCCGACTGATAACCTTATACATCTGCGGCTGAGTCACCATCGGCTCATCTTGCTCATTGTGCCCGAGTCGACGAAAACACATCATGTCTATAACAACGTCTTTCTGAAATTTCATACGAAAATCGAGGGCAGCCTCAGTCACCATTACTACTGCTTCCGGATCGTCTGCATTGACATGAAAGATCGGCGCCTCGATCATTTTTGATACGTCAGTACAATACAAGGTGGAACGGGTGTCACGCGGATCAGAAGTGGTAAAACCGATCTGGTTATTAATGACGACATGGACCGTACCGCCGGTACCATAGCCCCTAGTCTGGGACATATTCAAGGTCTCCATCACCACCCCCTGACCGGAATAGGCTGCATCACCATGTAACAGAATCGGCAGCACCAGTTTCCCCTGCAGGTCATGCAATCGATGCTGTCGGGCCCGAACTGAGCCCTCCACAACCGGGCCAGCAATTTCCAAATGCGATGGATTAAAGGCCAATGTCAGACGCATGACACCACCATCCGGAGTAGACATCGCTGAAGAAAAACCCTGATGGTATTTAACATCACCAGCGGTCAACTCCTGGACATGCTTTCCCTCAAACTCCTGAAATAAATCGGCAGGCATTTTGCCCAGGGTGTTCACCAGCACATTGAGTCTCCCACGATGCGCCATGCCGATGACTACCTCCTGCACACCCATCTGACCAGCACGTTGTAGCAAATTATCTAGGAGCGGCGTCAGGCTCTCGCCACCTTCACCCGAGAAGCGTTTCTGTCCAACATAGCGAGTGTGTAAGTATTTTTCCAGCCCTTCAGCCGCGTTGAGACGTTCCAGAATGTGACGTTTATACTCCACAGAGTAAGATGGTCTGGAACGTGTTCCTTCAAAGCGTTTCTGTAGCCAGCGTTTCTGCTCTGTATCCGCAATATACATATACTCGATACCAATACTACCGCAGTAGGTTTCGCGTAGTACCTGCAGAATCTCTTGTAACGAAGCCCGGGCGGGGCCTACGAGTGAGCCGGTGTCAAACACCGTATCCAAGTCCTCATCAGTTAATCCATAATAGGATGAATCAAGTTCCTGAATATAGGGTTTTTCTTGAATCTTGAGCGGATCAAGGTTGGCTTGACGCACACCAAGAAAACGGTGTGCATTGATGATCTGAAGAACCGATACTTGCTTACGCTCAGACGTTAATGTCGGAGCGGAATCTTGGACAGTATCCCTGCCACTAGCGGATATTTCATCCTCCACCAACCGAACGAATGATGCCAGTATAGGACCATGCGACACATCATGAGCAGCCTTCCCAGCTGTCTTCTGTAACTCATCAAAGTAGTTACACCACTCGGGCAAGACCAAAGAGGGGTTTTTCAGATAGTCCTCATAAAGCTCCTCAATGAATGGCGCATTTGTGCCAAACAGCATGGAGCTCTCGATCAACTGCCTGATGCTCATTGCGTTCATTTTTTACAGAATTGGATTACTTGCGTAATGCAATCGGCGCCACATCTCGTGTAGCCGCACCGGTATAAAGTTGGCGTGGACGGCCTATCTTATACTCCGGATCTGAAATCATTTCACTCCATTGGGCGATCCAACCGACAGTGCGAGCCATGGCGAATATCGCAGTAAACATGGAGACAGGAATTCCCAATGCACGCTGCACAATACCGGAATAGAAATCGACATTCGGATAAAGCTTTTTAGAAATAAAGTATTCATCTTCCAACGCAATTTTTTCTAGCTCCAGCGCCAACTTAAACAAGGGATCATTCTGCAACCCCAGTTCATTTAATACCTCATGGCAGGTCTCACGCATCAGCTTTGCGCGCGGGTCAAAATTCTTATATACCCGATGACCAAAACCCATCAACTTAAAGCTGTCATTCTTATCCTTGGCACGTTTAATATATTCACCGATTCGAGAAACGTCACCAATTTCTTCCAACATATTAAGGCAAGCCTCATTCGCCCCGCCATGTGCCGGTCCCCACAGGCAAGCGATACCTGCAGAAATACAGGCAAATGGGTTGGCACCACTAGATCCGGATAGCCTCACGGTGGAGGTGGAGGCATTCTGCTCATGGTCGGCATGTAAGATGAGTATACGATCGAGTGCACGTGCCAATACCGGGTTAGATTTGTATTTCTCAGCCGGGGTAGCAAACATCATGTGAAGGAAATTTTCTGCGTAATTGAGGTCGTTACGCGGATAGATAAAAGGCTGACCGATGTTGTACTTGTAGGCCATCGCAGTAATGGTTGGCAATTTCGCAACCAGCCGGAAAGCCGATATTTCTCGCTGCGTAGCATCGGAAATATCCATTGCATCATGATAAAAAGCTGACAGCGCCCCAACCACTCCCACCATCACCGCCATCGGATGGGCATCACGGCGAAAGCCAGTATAGAACCGTGCCAACTGCTCATGCACCATCGTGTGCTCCTTGATGGTGTGATCAAAAGAAGACTTCTGGTCACTGGTAGGCAACTCACCATTCATCAGCAGATAACACACCTCCATAAAATCACATTGCCTGGCCAGCTGTTCGATCGGGTAGCCACGATAAAGCAGGATTCCCGCATCGCCATCGATGAAGGTTATTTTTGAATTACAACTAGCGGTAGAAAAGTAACCTGGGTCATAAGTGAATACCCCGCTCCTAGCGTGCAGACTGCGAATGTCCACCACCTCAGGCCCCATGCTACCCGACATGACTGGAAACTCAAGTGGGGGACTGCCATTGCCGAGGTCAAGGGTCGCTATCCGTTTCTGCTCCATATCATTCTCCATTTTTTTACCTTATTGGAATAACAACCAAGACACGGTCAGGTCGCTTGAAGAAGCCCCAATAGCGGCCTCAGGCTAGCATCTTCCGGCTCTTTCCTTGATGTGACCATATCCCACAAATCATTGTCAGACATATCCAACAACCTATTGAATTTCTGCAAGTCCTTATCACTCAGTTGCGTGTAATGCTTGTCCATGAAACGTTCCAGCACAATATCTAACTCTAGCAATCCACGTCGGCAGCGCCAACGAGCGCGCTCCAGTTCTTTCATACCGTTCTTTTCACCATCATATCTTTGATCTTGCCAATGGCCCTGGTTGGATTCAACCCTTTAGGACATGCATCCACACAATTCATGATGGAGTGGCATCGAAATAGTCGGTATGGATCTTCCAAATTATCTAACCGCTCGGCGCTAGCCTGATCTCGACTATCCGCAAGAAAACGATAGGCCTGCAATAATCCGGCAGGGCCTACAAATTTATCGGGGTTCCACCAGAAGGATGGGCATGCGGTTGTGCAGCATGCACATAGGATGCATTCATACGCACCATCTAGCTCTGCCCTCTCTTCAGGTGATTGCAGCCGTTCAGTTTCTGGGGGCGGATCATTATTAATAAGATACGGTTTAATCGAATGGTACTGCTTGAAAAACTGAGTCATGTCCACGATCAGATCACGAATGACTGGTAAGCCCGGCAGGGGGCGTAATTCCACCGGCTCTCTCAGCCCAGCAACCGGGGTGGTACAGGCAAGACCATTACGACCATTTATATTCATGGCATCCGATCCGCATACCCCCTCCCGACAGGATCGACGCAGGCTCAGGCTATCATCCACCGACTTGATCCGTACCAACGCATCCAGAAGCATTCTGTCAGATGGCTCCAAAACAATGTCATAGTCCTGCATGTAAGGCTTGTCATCCTTGTCAGGGTCGTAGCGGTAGATTGAGAATCGCATACCTACTCCTAATAAACTCTGGGTTTAGGCGGAAATGACTCTACCGTCATCGGTTTTAATCGGACCGGCTTGTAATCTAATCTCCTGCCCGTACTGAAATATAGAGTGTGCTTGAGCCATTTGTTATCATCACGCTCTGGAAAGTCATCACGCGCATGGGCACCACGGCTCTCGTTGCGAGCCTCTGCCGAAACCATGGTGGCCAGAGCCACCTCTGCCAGATTATCCAGCTCTAATGCCTCTATCCGCGCAGTATTGAATACTTTGCTCTTGTCCTTTATCTCTGTCTGAGCAGCCCGTTCCGCGATCTCACCTATCTTAGTGACACCCTCTTTCAGCATATCAGCGAAACGAAACACCCCGCAATGTGCTTGCATGGTCTTTCTGAGTGCGGCGCCCACTTGCGCTACACTCTCCCCCCCCTTCTGACTCTCTAATCTAGCAAGCCTTGCCAATGTTCTATCAGAGACATCCATCGGCAGTGGTTTATGGTGCGGACTCTTTTTTAGATCTTCAATAATCTGATTACCAGCTGCTCGTCCAAATACAATGATATCGAGCAATGAATTGGTTCCCAACCGGTTTGCACCATGCACAGAGACACAAGCACACTCACCCACCGCATAAAACCCCGGCACCACCTCCTCCGGGCCAGTTTTGTAGGGTGCAACTACCTGACCGTGAAAGTTTGTAGGGATTCCTCCCATCATGTAATGAGCGGTCGGAACTACCGGAATCGGTTCATTGATTGGGTCTACCTGGGCAAACTTGATGGCGATTTCACGAATACCCGGCAGCCTCATGTTGATTACATCCGCACCCAGATGGTCAAGCTTCAGTAACAGATGATCTGCATCCTTACCACATCCACGTCCCTCCTGGATCTCCATGGTCAGAGCACGTGATACTACATCGCGACTGGCGAGATCCTTGGCGTGTGGCGCATAGCGCTGCATAAACCGCTCACCATCCTTGTTGAGTAGGTAACCTCCCTCACCCCGCACTGCCTCGCTGATGAGCACACCTACCCCATACACACCGGTCGGGTGAAATTGCCAAAATTCCATATCCTCAAGCGGAATACCGGCACGTGCCGTCATCCCAAGACCGTCACCCGTATTGATGAATGCATTAGTGCTGGCTTGGAATATCCGCCCTGCCCCACCGGTGGCAAACAGCGTGGCCTTGGCTTGTAACACCATAACCTCGCCAGTTTCCATTTCCATCGCCGTCACGCCTAACACATCACCCTGTTCATCACGGATCAGATCCAAACCCATCCATTCAATAAAAAACTGAGTATTAGCGCGCACGTTACGTTGATAGAGCGTATGCAGCATCGCATGTCCGGTACGGTCCGCAGCAGCACATGAACGTGTGGCCTGTGCGCCACCGAAATTCTGAGATTGGCCACCAAATGGGCGCTGATAAATCTTCCCATTCTCCAATCGATCAAATGGCATACCAAAATGCTCCAACTCATACACCACCTCATTAGCCTGGCGGCACATGAATTCAATCGCATCTTGATCGCCCAGGTAGTCAGAGCCTTTAACCGTATCGTACATATGCCAGTGCCAGTTATCTTCGGTGACATTACCGAGCGCTGCGGCAATGCCCCCCTGTGCCGCAACGGTATGTGATCGCGTTGGAAAAACCTTGGACAGTACCGCCACCTTAAGTCCGGCCTCAGACAATTGTAGAGCAGCACGCATCCCAGCACCGCCAGCACCGACAATGACCGCATCAAACTTTCTTCTGGCTATTGCCACATCATCTCCACAGGATATCTACCGACCATACAGCATAAAAAAGTAGCGCCAAAATGACTAGTACTTGCATCAATAGACGGGTGCTAGCGGCGTGAATATAATCCATTAAGATATTGCGCATTCCAATCCAAGCATGCCAGCAAAGACATATAAAAAATAGAAAAGAGGCGATGCGAAACCACTGTCCACTAAATAACGTTCTCCATGCAACGTAATCATGAGATGGGGAGGCGATCAGAATCGCTGCTAGCAGCAGGAGATAAACTGCCATCACTACCGCAGTAATACGCTGCACTAACCAGTCACGCAGACCATAATGCGCACCTGTGACTGCTAGCTTCACCATAACTTCACCCCGATCAGTATGGTGAGTACAATTCCCATCACCATCACCAACTTACCGCTCATGCGGGATTGCTCCAGAGCAACACCATAATGCAAGTCCATCGCCAGATGACGGATACCCGCACAGAAGTGGTGCAAGAAAAACCACAGAGCCAACACTAATGATCCCTTGATCAATGGGTTAGCCAGGAAGGATTGAAATTCAGTATAGCTTTGGGGCGAATCCATCGCTGTCTGTAGACTACAGAGCAAAATAGGGATGCCGGGGAAAAACAGCAGCACACCACTGACGCGGTGCAGAATTGAAACCACCGCCGACAAGGGTTGCTTGATTTCTATGAGGTTAAGATGCTTGGGGCGTTTTCTTTGCAATTTTCGCTTCCATGCAATCAAGTTCCAGAGACAGAGATGAGTTTAGCCCGTTATGCTAAGCGATACAACCAAGTAACTCTCCGAACAAAACTAAAAAACATAGTCCATTCCTTGAATTGACAGCGGCACCGAATGTTTCTATAGTCGGATGCGTTGCAAATCCCATGCATTGACCATTTCTCCCAGGAGTGCAGAAATGAAATCCCCTATACGTGTCGCAGTTACCGGCGCTGCTGGTCAGATTGGTTACAGCCTGATATTTCGCATCGCCGCTGGCGACATGTTAGGTCAGGACCAGCCTGTCATCCTGCAACTCCTCGACATCCCCCAATCACAACCCATGCTCAAGGGGGTGATGATGGAGTTAGACGACTGTGCATTCCCTCTGCTCGCGGGCGTGATCGCGACCGACGATCCAAAAATCGCTTTCCGTGATGCACGCATTGCTATGTTGGTGGGAGCACGCCCCCGTAGCAAGGGCATGGAACGTAAAGACCTGCTAGAAACTAACGGTGCTATATTTAGCCTGCAAGGCAAGGTCCTAGATGAAGTAGCTAGCCGAGATGTCAAGGTTCTGGTCGTCGGCAATCCCGCTAATACCAACGCTTACATCGCGATGAGCAATGCCCCCAGCTTGAAGCCAGGGAATTTTTCGGCGATGCTTCGACTCGACCACAACCGAGCCTTATCACAAGTGGCGGCTAGACTGACCCAGCCGGTTTCAAGTATCCATAGAATGGCCATATGGGGTAATCACTCGACCACTCAATACCCAGACTTGAATCATGCTGAAATTGCTGGTCAAAAGGTTACTGAACTGATCAACGATCCGGCATGGGTGGAAAACTATTTCATTCCGACCGTGCAAAAGCGAGGCGCGACAGTTATCGAAGCGCGTGGGCTATCAAGTGCCGCCAGTGCTGCCAATGCAGCAGTCAGTCATATCCGTGACTGGGTCTCCGGCACCCCGGAAAACGATTGGGTATCGATGGGCATTCCGTCAGATGGCAGCTATGGTATCCCTACCGGCGTGATTTATGGCCATCCTGTTACCTGTCGAAATGGTGTCTATGCAGTTGTCCAGGGGTTACAAATAAGTGACTCCGGTAAGGTAAGAATGCAGGCAAGTTACCAGGATCTCCTTGAAGAGCGTGACTCAGTGAGACATCTACTCGAGTAGAGAAATCTCTATATTTCGTTGAATCTCCGTTTTTACCTCTTTTCGCTTACGCAGTTAAGAGTCCGCACCTCCTCTAACACCTATGACCATATTCTCCGCCGGCTCACGTTTCCGTGCTGCACTTGCTGCTGAGAAGCCTCTTCAAGTAGCCGGTTGCATTAACGCTTACTGCGCTCTCATGGCGGAGCGTACCGGTTTCAAGGCGATTTATCTCTCGGGTGGTGGCGTGGCGGCAGCCTCACTGGGTGTCCCCGATCGAGGCATTTCGACATTAGATGATGTATTAACCGATGTTCGGCGCATTACCAATATTACTGATCTACCATTGCTGGTAGATGCGGATACCGGATTTGGTGAGACGGGTGCTGCGATTGGAATTGGTCACACAGTGAAGTCACTGATCAAATCGGGAGCGGGGGCGATGCACATCGAAGATCAGGTGCAGTCCAAACGCTGTGGCCATCTACCCGGAAAGGCGATCGTCAGCAGAAGTGAAATGTTGGACCGTATCAAGTCTGCTGTTGATGCCAGAACTGATCCTGACTTTGTCATCATGGCACGGACCGATGCACTAGCGATAGAGGGGTTGCAGTCCGCCATCGATCGGTCTTGCGCCTATATCGAAGCGGGTGCAGACATGATATTTCCTGAAGCGATGACCGAGCTCAATATGTACCGGCAGTTTGCCGCTGCGGTGAAAGTGCCTATCCTGGCCAATATCACCGAGTTTGGCGTAACCCCTCTCTATACTGTATCGGAACTATCTGATGCAGATGTCTCGCTAGTGCTCTACCCCTTGTCCACATTTCGTGCCATGAGTGCTGCAGCTCTCAAGGTATACCAGGCAATACGCCATGAAGGAACGCAAAAGAGTGTAATCCACACCATGCAGACCCGTGCCGAACTATACGACCTGCTGAATTACCATGCGCTAGAGCAGGAGCCAGATACTTTGTTGCCTGGTGACTCTTAAAAATCTAGAAATGATTGAATCCAGCGGGACTCAGGCCGTCAAAAGTAAGAAATCTGTGACACTATCAGGCGTAGTGGCGGGCAATACTGCCATCTGCACTGTTGGCAAGACCGGCAATGATCTGCATTATCGCGGCTATGACATTCTAGACCTGGCTAGTGGTTGCGAATTTGAGGAAGTCGCCTATTTGCTGGTGCATGAGAGGCTCCCTACGCTAGTAGAACTAGCCGCGTACAAAGTGAAACTGAAAAATCTTCGCGACCTTCCTGCCGACATCAAGGCCATCCTGGAAAAGATTCCAGCATCGGCCCATCCAATGGATGTCTTGCGTACCGGTGTATCTGCACTCGGCACAATATCTCCGGAAGCGGCAGATCACTCTAATAGTGGCGCGCGTGATCTGGCTGACCGTCTACTGGCCTGCCTCGGCTCGATGTTGATTTACTGGTATCAGTATGTTCGTAATAACCGTCGTATCGATCTGGCGACTGACGACGATTCGATTGGGGGGCACTTTCTACACCTACTTCACGGCCAACCTCCACCAAAATCATGGGTCAAGGCGATGCATACCTCGTTGATTTTGTACGCAGAACATGAATTCAATGCTTCCACGTTCGCCGCTCGCGTGATCGCCGGTACCGGAGCGGATTTCTACTCTGCAATCACCGGCGCCATTGGTGCACTTGGCGGACCCAAGCATGGAGGAGCCAATGAAACTGCTTTTGAAATTCAAAAGCGCTACGCAAACATAGATGAGGCTGAGACCGACATTCGTCGGCGTGTTACAAACCGAGAAATAATTACCGGTTTCGGGCATCCGGTCTACACCATTTTCGATCCGCGGAATAAAGTTATCAAAGAGATCGCAAGGGACTTGTCGGTAATTGCGGGTGACTTGCAGATGTATAACATTGCGGCAAGACTGGAAGAAGTCATGTGGGATAGCAAGAAAATGTTCCCTAATCTGGACTGGTTCTCCGCTGTGAGCTACCACATGATGGGAGTGCCAACAGCTATGTTCACTCCACTATTCGCCATCTCTCGGACCAGTGGTTGGGCTGCTCATATCAATGAACAGCGCTTAGATAACAAGATCATCCGACCCTCTGCCAATTACATCGGCCCAGATAACCAAAAATTCATACCGATTGAAGAGAGGCTTTGAGAGAGGACTCGAGTACTTTCCATTCGATACATGCCAGCTTCAAACCATGACGGTTTGGAACTGATAATATTTTCCTGATCCAATTGGACAGGAATTGAATAAGTCACCACCATCTCTACCTAAGTTGTGGCAACTAGATGACTTTCCGTTTTTCTACAATGCCTTGACCATGCCCTCAATTACCTTCTTAGCATCGCCGAATACCATCATGGTCTTATCCATATAGAACAGATCATTATCAAGACCCGCGTAGCCTGCAGCCATGCTGCGCTTTACCACCATTACCGTGCGGGCTTTATAGGCATCTAGGATAGGCATACCATAGATGGGGCTGCCAGGGACATTCGCCGCTGGATTAACCACATCATTAGCCCCTAAAACCAAAACCACATCCGTATTAGAAAAATCGCTGTTGATCTCGTCCATTTCCAATACCTGCTCGTAAGGAATCTCAGCTTCCGCTAACAGCACGTTCATATGTCCTGGCATACGTCCTGCAACCGGATGAATGGCAAATCGCACATTGACCCCTTTTGCATGAAGCTTTTCAGCCAACTCCTTGACTGAGTGCTGTGCTCTCGCCACCGCCAACCCATAACCCGGAACGATGATTACGCTGTCTGCATTTCCCAATAAGAATGCAGCATCATCAGCACTGCCACTACGATATGTTCTCTGGATGCCATCATCGACTGCTGCAGTTCCACCTTCACTACCGAATCCTCCGAGTATGACCGATAGAAATGGTCGGTTCATGGCCTTACACATGATGTAGGACAGAATTGCACCGGAGCTTCCAACCAGTGAGCCGGCAATAATCAGCATTGGGTTTCCGAGCGAGAAGCCGATCCCTGCTGCAGCCCAACCAGAATATGAATTGAGCATGGAAATCACCACCGGCATATCTGCACCGCCGATAGGAATGATGATGAGGAAACCAAGTACGAAAGCAATCACTGCCATACTCGCAAATGCTGTCCAGTTTGTGGCTTCACTAAAGAAGAACCACAGTCCACAACCAAACATGATGAGTGCCAATATGAGATTGACCGTATGCTGTCCGCTAAATGTGATGGGTGCACCGCTCATTCGGCCCGATAGCTTTAGGAACGCGATCACCGAACCTGACCAAGTCATAGCGCCGATGAATGTACCGAGGAATAGCTCCAGCTTACTACCCATCGGGAGTATTGCAGGCAAACCAAACGAGACCGGATTGTTAACTGCGGCGATGGCGATAAATACAGCCGCCAGACCTACCAATGAGTGCATAAATGCAACCAGTTCCGGCATCGCCGTCATTTCTACTCGCCGAGCCACCACCGCACCAATACCACCCCCCACTGCGATGCAGCCAAGTATTAGTGCCCAGTTCTTAGTGACAGTGAGCGTGGTGATGACAGCGATGGTCATCCCCACCATTCCGAACAGATTACCGCGCCGAGATGTGAGCGGCGAGCTTAGACCCTTCAGCGCCAGAATAAAGAAAACTGATGCGACTAGATACGCGAGTGCGACCAAATTTGCGGACATTTACGCGCTTCCTTTTTTATCTTTTTTTCTGAACATTTCCAGCATTCGCTGTGTGACGAGAAAACCACCAAACACATTGATCGAGGCCAGCGTTACCGCCACTGCACCCAGCCATACACCCCAATCACTTTCGAGCGGGCCGGCAGCCAGCATCGCACCCACCAAAATAATGCCTGATATCGCATTCGTCACTGACATCAATGGGGTATGTAGTGCTGGGGTTACATTCCATACCACGTGATAGCCCACGAACACCGCTAACACAAATACCGTGAGATTGATGATGGTTGGATCAACTTCGCCGATCATAATTGCTCCTTCTTGATTCGAATAACATAGGTCATGAAATAAACCACTAAAAATATAACGTAAATGCTCTCTACTGAAAATTAGGTCGAGCAAATATTCTATGCCTTCTTAATTATTTCCCCACTTGTACAGACTATTGTTCCGTCGACGATCTCATCTTCTCGGTCTATCTTAAATTCACCACTCTTTGCATCAAGCATCAGATTCAGAAAATTCATCAGATTGCGTGCATACAGAGCGCTGGAATCGGCCGCTACCAATCCAGGTAGGTTTGCGATTCCAATGAGGTGCACACCATGCTTAATAACAACCTTGTCCAATTCAGACAGCGGACAATTACCACCCGCCTCGACCGCCATGTCCACAATCACCGATCCAGGCTTCATCGCGCGGACGGTTTCCTCCTTAATCAGAACAGGTGCTGGACGTCCTGGAATCAACGCAGTGGTAATTACAATATCAGCTTGCACCGCACGATCATGCACCAACTCTGCCTGACGGCGCATCCAATCCGCGGGCATCGGCCGAGCATAACCCCCCACACCTTTCGCGATCTCACGCTCTTCATCGGTGATGTAAGGTACATCAAGAAACTTTGCACCCAGTGACTCGATCTGCTCTTTCACCGCTGGACGAACATCTGATGCCTCTATCACTGCACCCAATCTCTTAGCGGTAGCAATTGCCTGTAATCCCGCAACACCTGCCCCCAAGATCAATACACGTGCAGCCTTCACAGTACCTGCAGCGGTCATTAGCATGGGGAAGAATTTCTGATAAACATTAGCAGCCATCAATACCGCCTTATAACCAGCGATATTGGCCTGTGATGACAGTACGTCCATACTTTGGGCACGAGAGATCCGCGGCAATTTCTCCATCGCAAATGCCGTCAGTCCATGCGCAGCAAGGGCCGCTATTCCGTCTGCCTGATGAGGCACCAGCAGTCCTAGCAATATGGCATCCTTACGCATCATGGCGAGCTCATTGGCATCTGGGCCACGTACCTTGAGCACGATCTGTGACTGACTGTACAGATCCCTTGCGCTCGCAACGATGGTCGCACCAGCAGCGATGTACGCCTCATCAGTAATACTCGCACCAGCACCAGCACCGGACTGAACCAGGACAACATGAAAGCCCTTGTCAGTGTATTTTTTTACCGTCTCCGGCGTTGCCGCGACGCGAGTCTCTCCACCACGTATCTCTACGGGTATTCCTATATGCATTGACTATCTCTCCTATCTTTCAATATCCGACATCATTGCGGCGACCCTGCAAGAGTAATCTTCACGATACCCACCAGCAACAAACTCGAGATTATAAATGAACTTGGGCATGATGCATTACCTGGATTGAGGAATAAACTCGAACCCACCGTTTATGGTTCTAACCTTAAGCCTCAGTTTGATTGGATACGTTCAGGCAGTGACTGATCCAACGAGTGGTCAGCTTTTCCTGTACGCTGTTCTGGCGCAATCGAGATGCCAAACCACCAAAATCAACCTGATCGAGTGGTTGATCCTGATCAAAGCAAGAGAATACGTAAGTAACTTCGCCGGTTTCTGGGTTCTTGTGTGGCTGCAAACACTGCGCGCAGATTTCTTTCATCATGCACTGCATCGGTGAGTTGATAGAGCCAATGGCAAAATGATCTGTCTTCAAGTAAGGCTTTAGCAATGTATGTCGGGCGGCACCGACTGCCGCCATCATTCGGTCTGAGCCAATAGCGATGATGCGGTCAGCCTTTAGCATTGTGACCGGCTGAGCACCCAGCGCACCGCTACCGTAGGCGGCCATGGCCTGTACTATATTGCCAACATAGCTGAGATCACCTGGGCGGGAAGGCTTGAAACCGGGAGATTCATCGCAACACCACACCACGATATCTGCCGCAGCCTCAATTTCTGATACTTTGTAACGATCGATTAGCTTCTTATAACCAGCAAAATATAGGACCTTAGATCCCGCTGCTCGAGCCGCTGCTCCAATGGAGAACAATACCGCATTGCCAAGTCCGCCTCCTACCAGAACTACCGTTTCACCCGGCAGAATCTCAGTCGGGGTACCGGTGGGTCCCATCAATATCACTGGCTCACCAGGCTTGAGTCTAGCGCATAGGTCTGCTGACCCCCCCATTTCCAATACGATCAAAGACACCAATCCACGCTCAACATCCACCGATGCACCGGTGAGCGCTATACCCTCCATCGCCAACTTGGTATCGCCTTCTGTTGTCGCAAGAGCCGAGAAATTCTGAAAACGGTAGAACTGACCAGGATGAAAGCGCTCCGCTGCCATTGGCGCGTGTACCACCACTTCGATGATGTTAGGCGTGAGTCTCTCAACCTTATGGACTGTAGCCCGCAGCTGTCCATTTAATTCAGAGAAGAACTGTCCGGTAGATTTCTTAGAAAAAGGATTAACACGTTCCAGCACCCGGCTGACTACTGGATAACCTTGCTTGGCGCTGGACATGGCCTTTACCACATTGCCAGAATAAGATGGGTGTAAGTCACCGAAGAAACTGACAAAACGTCCATCCTCGCAACGGCTCAAAAGTACCATGGATGACTCTGGCTTTGGATTTGCACGGGGTGGATTGACCGGCTGACCGTCCTCATCACAGGCGGCAAAGTAACGTCCATTCAGTTTAAAATTCTTTTCATCTTCTCGTGCAAGTACCGTATTTGGTTGGGTTCCTGCCGCAACCAAAATAGCACGTGCAGGCAGTTCCACTTCACCATTTTTTTGCCATGAACCAGTCTCATCTAGCGACTGAACCATAAATCCTATAGAACGCGCATGCTCCCATCGGTCGGTATCGACCCTCACAGGAGTCAACCCCTCAGCAAACCAGATGCCCTCTTCTAAAGCCTTCTCAACTTCTTCATGATTGAGCGTATAAGACGGACTATCAATCATACGTTTACGGTACGCAATCGTTGCCCCCCCCCAAGACTGCAGGAGTTCAACGATTCGCGGGGCCCTCCCCTCCTGTTTCGAGGCCTCTCTTTCGTTACGGATGGTGTGTGCATGAATTAGAAATTCTTCTGCAATCTCACGCTCTTCCTCATCCCAAGAACTACGAATAACCGACTCGCCCTGTTCAGCGCTCAGAGTTTCGTAACGGCGTAAAAACTTTTCAACCTGTACCGGATAGTAGGCCAATGCTTCGGTTGCCGTATCGATCGCGGTTAACCCGCCACCGATCACCACTACCGGCAGTCGCAACTGCATATTGGCAACGGAATTAGCCTGAGCAGCGCCGGATAGCTGCAACGCCATCAAGAAGTCAGATGCAGCACGAACGCCTCTTGCTAGTCCATTTGGCAGATCGAGTACGGTGGGTCGCCCTGCACCTGCAGCCAGCGCCACATGATCAAACCCCAACGCAAATGCATCATCAGTGGTCAGGGTGCCACCGAAACGAACCCCTCCGAACAGGGCGAACTCGTCTCGCCGCTCAAGTAGGAGCCTTATTAATTTAAGAAAATTCTTGTTCCACCGAACGGTGATACCGTATTCGGCAACACCACCAAAACCAGCTGGCTCACGTTCATCCAGATTCTCATCCAGTTCAGATGCATGCTGTATCGGACTGAATGGGGATCGTTTACCCTGTTGATCCGTTCCAGAAAGATATGCTGGCAGAGGCTCAATCTTGAGACCATCGATACCCACCACCGTATGGCCATCATTCATCAGATGATGAGCCAAGGTATACCCAGCAGGCCCCATCCCTACCACTAGCACCTTGCGTCCCGTTGGCGGTTTCGGCACAGGTCTCCGCAGGTCGAGCGGGTTCCAGCGAGTAAGTAGACTGTAAATTTCATAGCCCCATGGCAATTCGAGCACATCCTTCAGGGTGCGCGTCTCCGCCTCGGGAATATTTACGGGCTCCTGCTTCTGGTAGATACACGACTTCATACAGTCGTTACAGATACGGTGGCCAGTACCTGCACACATTGGATTGTCCAGCACGATCATCGCCAGACTACCGATTGAAATTCCTTGGGTCTTGAGCTTCTGAAACTCGGATATACGCTCCTCTAATGGACACCCTGCGAGTAAAGCCCCGAGCTGACTTTTCTTAAAAACCGGAGTCTCTCCAGGAATCTTCTGTTTTTCTTTTAACCCTTTGGAGCATGAGTCCTTTCCTTGTTCGTGGCACCAGATGCAATAGTTTGCTTCATCCAGTGCACCTATCAGATCCGTACCTTGATCGGTCAGCGCAAAGCCCTCTCGACGGCGTAAATGATTCAGACGGTGAAGGGTATAACCGGCAGTCTGATCAGTGACGGTGGTTAGAAGGTGCAGATGATCAAGCTTGGCAGGGGATTTGAACAGAACTCCATCACGACTATGCTCACGCCCTGCTGGCGTTTTTAAAGCCCAGGCCGCATACAACAGAGCCACCTTCAGCTGCTCTTCATTCTCGGCCTCATTTTCTAACCACTGAGTGACTCTGGTTGCGAATACTAATTCAGAAAATGGCACTCCAAATTCACTCACCAGCTTTTGTTCCAATGCGATTCCATCAGCTGCTAACACTGCCTCTTCACTCACCTTGTTCATCGCTCGCCGCTGAACGAATTGTCGCTTGCAGGAATAAATGGGTGCTAATTCGTGATGGCGAGCTGCAAGCGCGGAGACTTCAGTTTCAATGCTGAAGAGCTTGGCAATAAAATCCTCCATCCAGGGTGCAAGCTCAATCAGTAAAGCAGAGTCATCTTTAGGGTCAAGTTCATCGGGATGAAGACGGGCATGATCCAAACGGATACGAAGGCCTGCATCCCCCTCTCTGAGAAAGTCTAGGAATGCTTGATCTAGCTTTACGAGACCCTCACGGCGATAAAGATCTGCAAAGATCATATCGAATGCCAATGTAGGTGTTAACGCGTTAGTTTTAACGGCCAAATTCGATGCCGATTCAAGAGTTGTCATGATGATTTGATTTGTATTAAATGAAAAAACAGCGGGCAAATAATCTACGGTCTATTCTGGTTCAGATTGTTATATCCCTATCGGCAGCCAGGCTAAGGCCTTGCCAAAAAACATAAAAGCGGCAAGGTCGCTCGCCTTGTCGCTTTGCAATTCATCCAGAATTTCCTCCGAACCATCGGCCGCACTCATAAAATTTTTACAGGTCATCCTTCTGGTGGACATATCATGCCAGCAGCAACCGTATTATTACTGGCCTCATCAATTACAATGAAGCTACCGGTGGCATGGTTACGCTCATAGTCATCACATGCTATGGGTTGTTGCACTTTAAATTTCACCCGGCCGATATCATTCATTTTAAAAATATCCACCGATTCTCGATTCAGTGTATTCACGTCAACACGATAGTCTATCTGGCTCACGAGTGCTTTGACAGTCCGGGTGGTGTGCTTGATCAGGTACTTGCGTTTCAAATCAAGAGCCTGCTCTGATAGCCAGCACAACATCGCATCAATCTCCTTGATGACGTTCGGTGTCTGGTCGGTCTTGACCAGCATATCTCCTCGAGAAATATCCAGATGATCCTCGATGGTCAGTGTTACTGATTGTGGTGCGATTGCATGATCGATGAGACCATCGTAAGTGACAATCTCCTTGATACGAGAGTTCAGTCCTGAGGGAAGCACTGTCACAGCATCACCCACCTGAATTGAGCCTGACTCAATCCTGCCCATATACCCACGGAAATCGTGTAACTCTTCTGTCTGTGGACGACACACCCACTGCACCGGAAAACGAAAATCATCGAGATTAATATCACGATCGATCGGGATATTTTCCAGAAGATCCATCAGTGTTACACCTTCATACCAGGGGAGATTACCCCCCCTCTCAACAACCATATCTCCATTCAAGGCAGACATTGGAATATAGGTAATATTGTGTAATTTAAGTTCCTCAGCAAAAGCAGAAAAATCGCGGCAAATGTCATCAAATACTTCACGCGAGTAGTCCACCAGGTCCATCTTGTTTACCGCCACAATGAGATGCGGAATGCCCACCAGACTAGCCAGATAGGTATGTCGACGAGACTGAACCAAGACACCCTTACGAGCATCGATCAGGATAATCGCCAGGTTTGCAGTAGAGGCTCCGGTCACCATGTTTCGTGTGTACTGCTCGTGACCCGGTGTATCGGCTATGATGAACTTGCGTTTGGGTGTGGCGAAATAGCGATAAGCCACGTCAATGGTGATACCCTGCTCGCGCTCCGCCTGTAATCCATCCGTGAGTAACGAGAGATCGACCCCCTTCATCCCACGCTTACTGGAGGTGTTGGTGATGGCACTCAACTGATCTTCGAAAATTGATTTCGAGTCGTATAGCAACCGTCCGATCAGGGTGCTCTTACCATCATCCACACTACCTGCGGTGATGAATCTCAAGAGTTCTGTGTTATCTAATGAAGCACGCTCGGTTACTGACATTTACAAGCCTTCTGGAAATTTTGCTCGCTACAAAAATTAGATGTCTCTGATCTAGATTGATGAGTAATCATTGCTTCAGAAGTACCCTTCCTTCTTGCGTAACTCCATAGACGCATCCGAAGTCTGATCATCCATACGTGTGGCGCCGCGCTCGGTAATACGCGTCACCGCAGTCTCGGCAATGATTTCATCCACACTGGAAGCGGTGGACTCCACCGGGCAGGTGCAACTCATATCGCCTACGGTACGGAAACGGACCACAATACTCTCCGACCGCTCGCCCTCTTTAGGTTGTACCAAGTGAGATACCGGCAGCAAGCCGCTACCTCGCCGGATTACCTCACGGGTATGCGCAAAGTAGATATGAGGTACCTCTAATTGCTCACGGGCAATGTATTCCCAGACATCAAGCTCGGTCCAGTTGCTGATTGGGAATACACGAATATTCTCACCCGCATGAACCCGTGTATTATAAATATCCCACAACTCTGGCCGCTGATTCTTCGGGTCCCACTGACCGAATTCATCTCTGAATGAAAAAATTCGCTCCTTAGCACGCGCCTTCTCCTCATCACGTCTTGCACCACCAATACAAGCATCAAAACGAAACTCGGCAATGGCATCGAGCAGGGTCACAGATTGAAATGCATTACGACTCTGATTCTCAGATCGTAGTACCACCCTCCCCAGACGGATAGAATCCTCCATGCTGCGCACAATCAGGCGCTCTCCGAGTTGCTGAGCACGGCGGTCACGAAACTCGATCACCTCCGGAAAGTTATGTCCGGTATCAATATGCAGCAAGGGGAAAGGGAAACGTCCCGGTCGAAAGGCCTTTTCCGCCAATCTCAATAGCACGATAGAATCCTTGCCCCCAGAGAATAATAAGGCTGGATTGGCGCATTCTGCAGCGACCTCCCGCAGTATATGCATCGACTCGCTTTCCAATGCGTCTAGATGGCTGAGCTGCTTCGCCGTTCGGCGTTTTATCATTATCGGTTCACTCTTCATCACAAAATTTGGTACTGGGGTAATAAACTCTTGCATATCACTCAGTATGATATCCATCGGCTAGTCCTATCGTTATTCCGATTCCAATTTCCTACACTGCAGCTAATGAGCTTAGTTTCACCGGCTCTGATTTGAGGCCACATCCACAGGATTCAAATTGATGTGGTATCCCCTCGAGGATGTAGACCGCACTCTTTCGTCGTGGGATTTTCCCACCACCAACGTCCAGCACGAACATCCTCACCGGGAGAGATTGCACGCGTACAGGGCGCACACCCGATACTGCTGTAGCCTCTATCATGCAGCAGGTTATACGTTACTGAGTACTTCTTGAGGTAGTCCCATACATCGGTCAACTCCCAATCCAATAAGGGACTAATCTTTTGCAGCCCGTTATCAGCATCAAACTCCACCTCTGCCAGATCTTTCCTAGTCAGAGCCTGATCCCGACGTAATCCGGTGATCCAGGCATGCTTTCCATTCAATGCACGCTTGAGCGGCGCCACCTTACGCATATGGCAGCAGGCCTTACGCAAATCCACGCTGTCATAGAAACCGTTCGGGCCATAATCTGAAAGGTATTTCTCAACCGATGCAGGCTCCGGGAAATACGGCTTAACATCAATATGGTAGCCATCCCTTACCCTCTGCATCAGGGTATAGGTCTCTTCCGGTAGGCGACCGGTATCCAGGGTGAACATCTCAATACCCGGATAATGCCGCCCAATCAGGTCGGTCAAGACCATATCCTCCGCTCCGAAACTATTGGCAAAAATGACCGGGGCGTAGTCCTCTTGAATCCCATCCAGAAGACTCCTCACCTGTTGGACTTTGGATTCTAAGCTCATGCCTTGATCTTCTTCAGCGTCCAAGATCCATCATGCGACTATGGACGTCTGTCCGGACTGCTTCCCACGGATCAGTCCGCCTGCCAGGGTCTGAGGCAGCGCGCCTGTCAAATCAAGCTGACGATCAAAACCAAGACAGAACTCCGCAGCCTCAAGCGTCCACGAATCCAGTTCAGAGAACCACCCGGTCAGAAGAACATCGTCCAACTCCTCAACTGGACGAGCGAAATACTCTGCAAATTTGATCAGCTGTTTAGATAGGTGTGGCTTGGTCGGCAATACGAGACGTAGCTCCTCCGCCTGCTCGGCTAAACTATCCCGCTTTTGTCCACCCAGCAACTCGGTCATACCCCGACCAATCAGACGCGCAATCTCTTCAGCGCACCGAGCTGAATCTTCAAATTTACGCTGAAACTTGAGTGCATCCCGATAATTCCGTTCATGAGCCGCATCAAAGAAGCTTGAACCTATCTTCACTTGGCTCATCCCTGCGCACTCACCCCCACCCAGTTGCAGCACCTTAAAGTCGCTGGCTGTGCCATGGTCACGTAAGACTGATTCCAGTTGCTCTGGCTTCACGTCGGTCAGATCTGCTAGCAATTCACTGAAGTAGGTCGCAGTGACGCGCCGTGTCCAGGTGAAGAATGTCTCTTCCCCAGCACGGTTGGATGCATAAGCCGATCTCACCCGTTCCACTGCCGACTCGATACGCGCTGCTGGAACCGATGGACCCTTGATCGCAAGTGCTCCACGAGACATGCCATTGCCGCCGAAGTACATCTGATAATGCGGCACCAGCTTGCCGTGCATCCTTCTACCCTCTCCATACATTCCGATATCACCTGTCTCTGGCTGAGCACATCCGTTGTGACAACCAGAAACACGAACCTTCAGATCGTGTTCACCACCACTTAACTTAGGTGCTAGGATCGGACTAGATGTAATACCAAGACGGCAGGTCGAGGTACCGGGGCAGGCCACCACATCATCTCCCGATTTCGGCTCACCCAATCCCAGCTTAGCCAAGCCTGCACGAAGTGAGTCAACCTTTTCAGGTGTCACATTCATCAGTACCATATTCTGATCCTGAGTCACTCGGATATCGTGCAAGCCATGACTTTTCGCAGTGGCAGCAAGGCCACGTAGTTGCACCACAGTCAGATTACCCATCGGCACGCTGACCGGAAAAACGTAGTGGCCGGACTGCTTCTGACGAAATAGACGGCGAGGTGCACCGATACCGGGAGGCTCACTATCATCACCGGCACTCCAAGTCCCTTGTGGATAGTCTTGCTTGGCCAAGGCTGCACGAGTGCGGGTTAACTCTTCACGGTACTTCTCGATGAACCCCTCTGCGCCGAACTTATCAACTAAGAACTTGATCCGGGCCTTGGCCCTTTTAACTCGGTCTGAATAACGATTATGCAATGAGATGATCGCTTCCATCACCAGAAGAAGATCCTTCTCCTCAACAAACTCCTCAACCACGATCGCCTCATGCGGCTTATGACCCAGACCGCCCCCGGCCAAGACCTTGAAGCCAAACCGTCCTCCATTATGAACTGCGACGATGCCCATATCGTGCATCATCGCCTGGGCACAGTCGGACTCACACGCAGAGAAGCTGATCTTGAACTTACGTGGCATTTGCTGGTTCAGTGGGTTGCGTAAGAAATGCTGAACCGCACCATCGAGATGCTGATTCACATCGACATGCTGCCGTGGGCACACCCCCGACAGAGAACAGGCGGTGATATTACGGACCGTATTGCCGCAAGCCTCGCGCGTAGTCAGACCGGCAGTGGCTAAATGCCGTAGCACCGTCGGCGTATGCTCGAGCGGCACATAATGAATCTGGATATCCTGACGGGTGGTGATATGAACCACATCATGACGAACATACTTTTCCAAAACATCGGCGATCACGGTTAATTGTGGCGCAGTCATCCGACCACCCGGAAGCTTGATGCGGACCATATTGACGCCTTCCTGGCGCTGTCCGTAGATCCCCATTTGCAATCGAGTCGCGGTAAAGCGGTCGGCATCCATGCGCAGACCCTGATAGTCTTGCAACGCCTGATCAAATGAATTTATTTCCTCGTCGTTAGCGAGGTCCGTCAAGTGCTCCATCCTCATTCTCCAGAATTGATTTACCCTAACACTGCGACCGAAACTAATCGCAAAATCTAATGCACCACCCTCATCATAATCGGCAGCCGACTCCACTCCAAGCGCAGCATGATAACAATAGGCGCATATGTCTCAAAAGAATATTGTGTTAGATTGTTATAATTCTATCTTATTTAAAAACGAAGATCATGAAATTACAACAACTGCGTTACCTGTGCGAGGTTGCTAGTCAGGGACTGAACCTATCCAAGGCCGCAAAGACTCTTCACACCTCCCAACCCGGGATCAGCAAACAGATCAGTCTGCTGGAAGATGAGCTCGGGGTGGATATTTTTGTTCGGAATGGCAAACGCGTGGTCAAGGTCACCCCGCCTGGTCAGGTCATTATTGAGATTGCCGAGAGAATGCTCAGGGACGCAAAGAATCTGAAACTGGTCGGACAGGAGTTTACCAATGAGGCCAGCGGTTCCCTAACTATCGCCACCACCCATACCCAGGCTCGGTATGCACTCCCCTCTGCAATCAAACGTTTTACCTTACGCTACCCCAAGGTGAAGCTAATACTGAGACAGGGCAGTCCAACTCAGATCGCAAAACTGGTCACCTCAGGCGAGGCTGATATTGCCATCGCTACTGAGGCGATCGAGTTATTTGATGAATTGGTCATGCTGCCCTGCTATCAATGGAACAGATGCATCATCACTCCGCCGCGACATCCATTGCTCAAGCTAGAGAGACTGACGCTGGAGGATATTGTTAAGTATCCCATCATCACCTATGACTTCGCCTTCACCGGTCGCACAAAAATCAATCAGGCATTCGCCGCCAAAAATCTCACCCCAAATGTCGTACTGACCGCGATCGATGCCGATGTAATCAAGACCTACGTCGAATTGGGATTGGGAATCGGGATCCTGGCTCAGATGGCCTTTGAACCGAGCCGTGATAAGCACCTTCGTTCGATAGATGCCAGCCACTTGTTTGAGCCGAGCACTACTCGGATCGGCATCACCCGCAATAGTTATCTGCGCGGATATGTATACGACTTTATTGGCATGTTCGCTCCACACCTTGACCGGACTGTCATCACCGCTGCGATGGAATCCACCTAGATTCTGGCAGGACAATTTACGGTTCACCACCGTATAATTTGCAGATCTTCCAAACCCTCCACTCCCATGGCCACGATCAGACTACTTCCAGAACTGCTCATCAATCAGATCGCTGCTGGCGAGGTGGTGGAACGCCCTGCATCAGCACTTAAGGAAATTCTAGAAAATAGCCTGGATGCAGGATCAACCGGGATAACTGTGCAACTTGCCCAAGGAGGAATCAAGTCAATCCGGGTGGCCGATGACGGCAGTGGAATCTCGAAGGATGACTTAGCGCTGGCCCTTTCACGTCATGCCACCAGCAAGATCACATCACTTGAAGATTTACAAAGGGTGGCGAGCTTAGGATTTCGAGGTGAAGCACTGGCGAGTATTGCCGCTGTTTCTCGTCTGGTGATGACGAGTCGCACGGCGAACGAGAGCCATGCCTGGCAGATACAGGGAGAGGGAGAGCGGTTCTCAAAACCCGAGCCGGCGGCATTAGCCTCTGGTACCGTGGTGGAGGTACAGGATCTCTACTTCAATACCCCTGCCAGACGCAAATTCCTGAAAACTGAAGCCACTGAGTTTGCCCATTGTGAGGAGATCTTTCTACGCCTCGCGTTATCAAGGGCCTCAATCGGGTTCACGCTACAACATAATGGAAAAGTACGACACCACCTACCACCGGCGGATGCAAGACAACGCATGACAGCGGTACTGGGTCAGGATTTTATACAGACCGCGGTATTCATTGACGAACAAGCCGCGGATTTGCGGCTGTGGGGTGCGGCGGCATTACCCACCTACTCACGCTCCTCACGAGATACACAGTACTTCTTTGTTAATGGTCGCTTTGTTCGCGACAGACTGATCGCACACGCACTGCGGGAGGCTTATCGAGATGTGCTGCATCTGGAACGACACCCCGCCTTTGTTCTATTCCTAGAAATGAGCCCAGATGGAGTGGATGTTAATGTACACCCCACCAAGACTGAGGTTCGGTTTCATGATTCACGTGCTCTGCACCAATTCATCTTCCACGCAATCAACAAGTCCCTATCTGCCCCCCAACAAACGCTTACGCCCAGAAATCCGGAGGATGCAAGTCCGAGAGTGGTTGCCCCATACCCTCTGTATTCACGACAAAACAACATACCTCTGGCGACACCCAGCCATGCCCCGGCTTTTTACCAGTCCCTATTTGGTACAAATACAATCCCTTACACCCCGGCAGTAACTGCACCTCTTGAGCCAGAGCCAGAGGTTCCACCATTGGGATTTGCTCTGGGACAACTCTTAGGGGTTTATATCTTGGCGCAAAATAGCCGGGGCCTAATCATCGTGGATATGCATGCAGCTCATGAGAGGGTTGTTTATGAGAAACTAAAATCAGCTCTGGACAGCCATTCGGTATCGATGCAGCCTCTGCTGATTCCGGTCACATTCCGAGCAGACAGCCTAGAAATAGCCACCGCTGAGGAGAATGACTCGATCCTCCGAGAGCTTGGTTTTGAAATTGTTGCAATCTCCCCCACCGCGTTGGCCGTGCGGGCTCTGCCGGCCACACTCAAGGATGCCGATGCAGCACAACTTTCTCGTGCCGTTCTGAGTGAGATCCATGAGTTTGGTGCCAGCCAGGTCATGACCGGTCGGCGGAATGAGCTACTCTCAACCATGGCATGCCATACCGCAGTCCGCGCAAACCGGATACTGACTGTACCGGAAATGAATGGACTACTACGAGAGATGGAGATGACCGAACGGTCTGATCAATGTAATCACGGCAGACCCACCTGGTTTGAAATAACATTGGCCGATCTTGACAAGATGTTCATGCGGGGAAGATAGCGAGACCGTGATCGACCATCCGCCCAAACCAATGCTGAATATTAGCCAATCATATCAAGTAGTAAATTATTTTCACAATTCGCTCACAATTAGATTATTTTGATGTATAGTACGTTGCCTGCAAAAGCTATACGGCTCGCTGCAAACCATTTTACTTAACTAACTTAGGAATATAATCCATGAAACTTCCTCTCCTAGCTGCTGCTCTGGTAGCACTGACATTCACCGCTTGCGATGGCAAAAGACCGATTCAAGCTGAACAAGCAGGTTCAGCCACTTACGGCACCAACATGGAAGGCGGTGGCACACTAGGAGCCGAGCGTACATCGATGGGCCTTCCTACAGATGTCGGCGCTGTGATCGACAAGGATGAAGATATGTCCGGCTCAGCTGAGGGTTCGCTCCCACCAGTGCTGGTTGACGGCAATGGTAACCCGCTTAAGCCTGGTCAAGAGGCCCACAAGCCTCCCCAAGTTCACTAAAGTAGTTAGTCCGTTACCGATAAAAGACCATCCGGAAGGATGGTTTTTTATCGTCTAAAATTGGAACTAGGGCCCAACCTGCGGGTCCAAAGTGATGTCAAGAACGAGTATTATTGTTATAATATTTTCTGTCTGAAACCAATCACCAAGGAAACTGAACAATGAAACTATCAGTCCTCGCCGTTACCCTAGCAGCACTCACTCTGGTTGCCTGTGGCAAGCCAAACCAAGCCCTCCCAGAGCAAGAGAAGACTCGTTTTCAACAGATCTCTAAAGTACCTGTTGATACCTCCCCCGAGCTGACTCCATCACCCATCCCGGCAGATGCGGATATGGGTGGCCCAACTATCCTCCCTAGCGCACGGGCGGATGGCAGTACCGACTTATCCGGCGTACCAAAATAAATAGAGGGTCTGATCGATCACTAGATCAACTAACTCTAGAAAACAAAAAACCATCCTGCGGGATGGTTTTTTGTTGGAGCTCCTTCTTCAGGAAGCCCCCCCCCCTTAAATGAGTTGTACCTACCGAAACAGACTTAAAGGATTGGAACTACTTAAGCTGATCGTAAAGCAGGCTCAGTATCTTAGTTGCCGTCACAGATTTTTCAGGAGCACCTTCTAGATTAAGCACTCTGACTTCGCTGCCTGCCTCTGTATCACTCACCTGAATGCGATACTGCTCAGGTTTAGTATCAGCAGCGCCCGGTTCTCCACGCCAGAAAAGAAGTTTTGACATCACCCCCTCTTTAACGCCCGTTTGATTATCTTTATCAGGGTTCACATACCGCACAAAGTAAATGCCCTGTGATCGATCACGGTCTTCCACAGTAAATCCGACCCGATCTAATGCCAATCCCACGCGTCTCCATGAACGATCAAATGGTTCATTCAGCGTAAGAATTCCGCCACGTTCGCGGTCGATACGGGCACGCTGCTGGGTAACACTCGGACTCCCAACATCTGTTCTAGCGCGAGCTTCCTCCACCCCAAAACGCATCATCAAACGAGCAAGCATCTCGGCCTCTAGACTCTGGTCAGCGGGTCGAGGTTGCCAGACGGTTCGGGTATTGCCCTCCAGCACCTCGTCCATTCCACGGTGGCTGATGTAGATTTCTGTTGTGCCACCCTCCCCCCTTTCCAGACGGGTACGAAACTTATCTCGCTGACCGGTCGAGTAGAGAGTATCCAGAACCTTGGAGAGTATGCTCCGTATCAAGTCTTGTGGGATATTGGCACGGTTCTCGGCCCAATCAGTTTCCATCACACCGGCGGTAGGCGTCTCCACGTTAATGATGAAACCCAGCTCCTGCCAGAATTCTTTGACGACCGGCCATACCAACTCGGGCTCCCCATTCACCACCAACCATCGCTGAGTCCCAGAACGCTCGATACGCGCACCAGACTCATCTGATGCCGGAAGTAGTGTAGACCCCGCCCCGGGCTTGGCTGCACGGTCTTTACTATAGGCTGAGTAGGTAGCACTTCCAGATGGGTTAATATCGGGAACGATGTACCTCTCATCCGTGCTGGGTGCTGTTAAATCTGGCGGAATCTCTAACGGCGGGAGCTTCTTACCGCCCGCCGTCTTGTAGTCCATCTTCTTACTTTCAGGGAGCAGGGACATCAGGCTGCACCCCGTCACTCCCATTGTCACGACGAATACGAGGCAGGGTAAGTATGCTCTGTGCCAACTCAGATTAAGCATCCACTCCCTCTGCCGGATGTATCCCGGCTTGTCTCATCGATTCCCTGACAATCTGATGATAATTTTCTGATAGCGGGGTCAATGGCAGTCTCAGACTAGGGCCGATCCGGCCCATCTGTGAGAGGGCCCATTTCACCGGAATAGGATTCGCTTCAATGAATAGATACTGATGTAGTCCCAGTAGCTTGTTATTAGCCGATCGAGCAGCAACCAAATCACCCGAGAATGCCGCATCGCACATCTCATGCATCAACTTAGGCGCAACATTGGCCGTGACCGAGATCACACCATGCCCTCCGAGCAACATCATCGCCAGCGCGCTGGCATCGTCCCCGCTATAAATCGCAAAATCTGGCGGGGCACGACGCAACAAATCGGAACCCCGACCGATATCACCGGTCGCATCCTTGATACCAATAATATTGGGGATCTGTGATAACCGCAGCGTGGTATCGTTAGCAATATCCGCCACCGTCCTGCCGGGAACGTTATAGAGGATTTGGGGGATATCAACCGCTTCTGCCACCGCCTTGAAGTGTTGATACAGTCCCTCTTGTGTGGGCTTGTTGTAGTAGGGGACCACCGACAGACTGGCATCCGCCCCAGCATCCTTCGCATAGATCGATAGATCTATCGCTTCACGAGTTGAGTTAGCACCCGTACCCGCGAGTACAGGAACCCGCCCAGCAGCATGCTCTACCGCGATACGGATTAGCAGATGATGCTCGTCGAAATCAACTGTGGGGGATTCGCCCGTAGTACCCGCAACCACGATACCGTCGGTACCCTGCTCCACATGGAAATCGATCAGATCCCGAAAACGCTCAAGATCAAGTTCCCCTGACTCCTGCATGGGCGTCACAATGGCGACTAGACTGCCTCTTATTGCGGTACTGCGCATGACCATCTGCCTACTAAAAAAGCTAACATTTTACCTTAATCTTGCCCCCATCAAGAATATTCGATAGGCCCTGCATCTATATCCTCTGACAGTAGTGAGCACCCCTCGGTCTCACGAGGAGCCCATCCTTAATCTAGGTCAGCCCTTCTTGAATAACCATGCCCCCTTGCTACAGTCTACCTTGATCGTGTCCTTGGCAGCAAACCGCCCCTCAAGAATCTCTCTTGCCAGTGGATTTTCAATTTTTGCTTGGATCGCACGCTTTAACGGACGAGCACCAAAGACAGGATCAAAGCCTGCCTGAGAGATCTCCGTCAAGGCCGCTTCAGATACCTGAAGGGTCATCTCCAACTTTGCTAAACGTGATTCCAGATACTGCAACTGTATCTTCGCGATGGATTGGATATGCTTTTCATCGAGCGCATGAAATACCACCACCTCGTCAATCCGATTGATAAATTCTGGGCGGAAGTAAGACTTCACCTCGCCCATTACCGCAAGCTTAATGACCTGATAGTCATCACCCGTCATTTGCTGGATCATCTGCGATCCGAGATTGGATGTCATCACGATCACCGTATTCTTAAAATCAACGGTTCGACCCTGACCATCGGTCATGCGACCATCATCCAGAGCTTGCAACAGTACATTAAATACATCCGGGTGAGCCTTCTCGACCTCATCCAGAAGAATGACCGCGTAGGGCTTTCTACGGACCGCCTCGGTCAACCCCCCCCCCTCCTCATAGCCCACATAGCCCGGGGGTGCACCGATCAGACGTGCTACGGAATGCTTTTCCATATACTCGCTCATGTCGATACGGATCAGGCGGTCCTCAGAATCGAATAGAAATCCTGCCAGGGCCTTACACAACTCAGTCTTGCCCACCCCTGTGGGGCCCAAGAATAAAAATGACCCATAAGGACGATTTGGGTCGGAGAGTCCGGCACGTGATCTGCGGATCGCATCCGATACCAGCCTCACCGCCTCATCCTGACCGACCACTCGCTCGTGGAGCTTTTGCTCCATATGCAAGAGCTTCTCCCGCTCCCCCTGCATCATTCTGGAGACAGGGATACCGGTAGCACGACTCACCACCTCAGCGATCTCTTCCGCACCGACCTGGGTCCGTAACAAACGATTCTTGGGCTTACCCTCCTCAACATGCAATGCTTCCTTCAGCCTCAATTCGAGCTGCGGTAGCTTTCCATACTGCAACTCAGCAACCATTTCTAACTTACCCTCTCGTTGCAACTTAACAATCTCTGCCCGGACCTTATCCATCTCCTCCTTCAGATGGGCCGTCCCCTGAGCGGCTCCCTTTTCCGCCTTCAGGATCTCCTCAAGATCGGCGTACTCGCGTTGTAACTTCTTGATCTCATCCTCGATCAATGAAAGGCGTTTTTGAGAGGCCTCATCCTTCTCCTTCTTCATTGCCTCGCGCTCAATCTTGAGTTGAATCAGCCGACGGTCCAGCTTATCCATCACCTCAGGCTTGGAATCAATCTCCATCTTGACCCGTGCCGCAGCCTCATCAATCAGGTCGATTGCCTTGTCCGGTAAGAACCGATCGGTGATGTATCGGTGAGATAACTCAGCAGCCGCAACAATCGCAGGGTCCGTAATGTCCACACCGTGATGTAATTCATACCTCTCCTGCAAGCCGCGTAGAATAGCGATCGTCGCCTCAACACTCGGCTCATCGACCAACACCTTCTGAAAACGACGTTCCAGAGCGGCATCCTTCTCAACGTATTTACGGTACTCGTCCAAGGTGGTAGCACCAACGCAGTGCAACTCCCCACGAGCAAGCGCGGGCTTTAACATATTGCCCGCATCCATCGCACCCTCTGCCTTACCTGCACCGACCATGGTATGCAACTCATCGATGAATACGATGGTACTGCCCTCATCCTGAGCGATCTCTTTCAATACCGATTTCAGACGTTCTTCGAATTCACCTCGGTACTTAGCCCCTGCCAAGAGAGCAGCCATATCGAGCGACAGAACACGCTTATTCTTAAGCGTTTCTGGCACCTCACCATTCACAATCCTCTGAGCCAACCCTTCAACAATGGCAGTCTTGCCCACACCCGGCTCGCCGATCAGGACAGGATTATTTTTAGTACGTCTCTGTAATACCTGGATAGTCCGACGGATTTCATCATCACGACCGATCACAGGATCAAGCTTGCCCATCCGCGCACGTTCGGTCAGGTCAAGGGTATACTTCTTGAGTGACTCTCGGCTGCCCTCTGCCGCAGCATTGGCTACATTCTCGCCCCCACGAACCTCATTGATGGCCTGCTCAAGTGCTGCCCGGTTGGCACCATGCTGCTTAAGAAGTGCACCGATCTCGCCCTTATCTTGTAACGCCGCCAGAAGAAACATTTCTGATGCGATGAACTGATCGTTCCGTTTTTGAGCTTCCTTGTCAGTCAGGTTGAGTAGGTTTCCAAGATCTCTTGAGGTCGTGACTTCACCACCCGTCCCCTCCACCTTGGGCAATCGGTCTACACTCTTCTTTAAAGCATCACGAAGCGGTGCAACATTAGCGCCGGAACGCTGCAATAGCGAGGCCGCCCCCCCATCCTCCTGCTGTAATAACGCAAGCAGTAAGTGTTGAGGCTCAATGTAAGCATTATCCTGACCAACAGCCATGCTCTGAGCATCAGACAGTGCCTGTTGAAAGCGGGTGGTTAATTTATCAAAACGCATGTATCCCTCCAAACTTGTAGTTATAGACTACATGGTGAGGTAGTAAGGAATTTCAAGAGCGGGCAGCTCAACTCACGGCTTGATGAATCGCCCAGCCAGAACTGAGGATTTTAAAGATTTATTCGGCCGGAACCGGTACCGCAGGAAGGGTGTCATCCATCTCGTGACGGACATGATCGGCATCGTACCAATATAGCTTAGCCGACGATTCGTCTTTAGCAGCCTTGTGGGCGCCATCGCAGAATGGCTGGTTCTTGGAAAGCCCGCATCCGCAGATATACTTGGTCTCGGTGCCAATAGTGACTGGGTAGGGACTGCTACGATCTCTCTTTACAATTCTTGCCATGATGAAACTCCTTTCTGGTTTTGGGGGTTGAAAATGGACTACAACGCAACATCCACATGGTTCCTTGCTTCTGGATAGGGGTACATGATATTCAGTGCCACACTCTTACCGGCAGTCTCGACAATACGAACATGCTCACGTCGCAGCTCTCGTGCATGTCTTAACCCACAAGAGTGCGCAATCATATCGATCTCTTTATTCATATTGATGGCGTAATTGGCCACTCGGAGATACTTCTCCTCAACAACCAGACCGCGCTGAAGACGCTTGTTATGGGTCGTGATCCCGGTTGGGCAGGTATTGTTATGGCAACGCATCGCCTGGATACACCCCAGAGAGAACATGAATCCACGAGCAGTATTAACGAAGTCGGCTCCCACACATAGCGCCCAAGCAGCCTTTGCTGAGGTTACCAGCTTACCCGATGCCACGACCCGGATACGGTGCTTTAGATCTGCCTGAAGTAACGCATCCACCACCCTAGGAAGCGCCTCTGAGATGGGTAGGCTCATATGATCAAATAGTGCCTGAGGTGCTGCACCGCTGCCCCCCTCCCCTCCATCGATGACGAGAAAGTCAGGTGCATAATCGTGTCCACGTCTGTTCACCGAATCGCACAGTTCATTCACAAAACGCCATCCACCGATAGCGGTCTTCACCCCAACCGGGCGACCGGTAAGATCTCGGATGTATGCAATCTTATCCAGCAACTCCTCAATATTACTGATGTCATGATGTCGGTTGGGGCTGATGGCATCCTGATGGGCCGGCACTCCGCGGATTGCGGCAATCTCATCCGTGACTTTGATAGCGGGCAGTATACCCCCCTTACCCGGTTTCGCCCCCTGTGAGAGTTTTATTTCAAACGCCTTGACGACCTTGGAAAGCTCTCTCGCGCGTTCAGGTGAAAAATTACCATCATGATCTCGGATACCATACTTGGCTGTTCCAATCTGCATGATGATGTCGCAATCACCCTCCAGATGGAAGGGCGAAAGCCCACCCTCCCCGGTATCCATCCAGCATCCCACCTCTGCCGCCCCTCTTGATAAGGCCCTAACCGCCGAGGACGAGAGTGCACCATAACTCATGCCACTGATATTGACCACGGAACGTGCATTAAAGGGCTGCTTGCAATACCCCTCCCCGATCATGAATGAGGGAGTCGGCAGTAGATCATCCTCCAAAATAGGAAAGGGGGCATTGACGAAGATAATTGAGCCCGGCTCACGCAGATCGTTGGTAGAACCGAATCCAACGACACCCACCTCATTCTTCGCGTTCTTGTATACCCATGTTCGGGTCGCACGATTAAAGGGCATCTCATCCCGATCACCCGCAAAGAGATACTGACGGAAGTATTCACCTTGCCTCTCCAGAAAGTATCTGAGATGCCCGACGAGTGGATAATTACGTAGGATGGAGTGCTTCTTCTGGATCAAGTCATAGACCAGCCAGTACAGCAAGAAAGCGGCCAAGAAGAAGCCGAACAAGGTACCGAATCCGTAGGACACGATCGTCATTAAGTCAGGCATGCATTCTCCCTCACCGCATTCGGTTAGAATAAGTTGTTACGGATCACATGGTAAGCGAATTTAATGGGGATTTCATGGATTTAGCCGCAGAGATTGATCGTGCTGTCTTCCAAGCATTGGAAGAGGATGTGGGAACGGGTGATCTCACGGCACTCTTGATTCCTAGGGGAAAGACTGCACGGGCGAGCGTCATCAGTCGAGAAAATGCAACTCTCTGCGGCACACAGTGGTTTGAAGCTTGTTTCAAGAGGCTTGATCCACAGTCCCGGATAGATTGGTTTGCACGGGATGGTGACAGCATCACCACCGGACAAAAGCTCTGTGATTTGACGGGAGATGCACGTGCACTCCTCACCGGTGAGAGATCTGCATTAAATTTCCTACAGACATTATCCGCTGTTGCTACGCAGACTAAACTATATGTATCGGTCGTGTCCGGAACGGGAGCGGTGATCGTGGATACCCGAAAGACTCTTCCCGGTCTGAGACTTGCACAGAAGTACGCAGTGATCTGTGGTGGCGGTATCAATCACCGGATGGGACTCTATGATGGAATACTCATCAAGGAGAACCACATCATCTCCGCGGGCGGTATCGAGCAGGTGATGAAGACCGCCAGAGAGATCGCACCACCGGAGGTATTCATTCAGATTGAGGTGGAGACGCTGGATCAATTACGACAAGCCATTGATGCAGGCGCAGAGAGGGTCCTTCTGGATAACTTCAATATTGACCAACTATCCAAGGCGGTCGATCTTGCTAAAAGTCGAGTCGGCTGCAAAGTCATACTGGAAGCATCTGGAGGGGTCACGTTGGAGAGTGTGCGAATGATTGCTGCAACCGGAGTTCATCGGATTTCTGTTGGTAGCTTAACCAAGAATATACAGGCAGTGGATCTATCGATGCGTATCCAGACGTGACCCTCTCATCCTACCTCCCGATCTGGCCACTCTCTGTCAGTCCGGCCCTATGGCTTGCACTGGCACTGGTGATTGCGGTACTGGTTGGGGAGGGGTTGGTACGGTATCTACGACTACCTCGGATCGTCGGTTATGTTGGGGTTGGCCTTTTAATGGGCCCCGCCGGGCTCAACCTAATCACTGAACTACCCTCATCCGAGTGGCGACTGCTGGTTGATCTGGCACTCGGTATTTTATTGTTCGAACTGGGCAGCAAAGTAAATCTAAGATGGCTTAAGGCCAATCTCTGGATTGCCTTCACCAGCCTGTTAGAGTCTTCAGCAACTTTTTTTGCGGTGTTTGCACTGCTTCTGTGGTTTGATGTCGCCCACGTCACGGCCGCGGTGGTTGCCTCAATCTGCATCGCCACCTCGCCTGCCATCGTCGTGAGGACAGCGATAGAGTCTCGTGCTCAGGGACAGGTCACCGAGAGGCTACTATTGATGACTGCACTCAACTGCATCTATGCCATCATATGCCATAAAATTGCGGTCGCGTTCATGTACGACGAATCCGGCACCAGTCTGATCCACACGGTACTACCCCCTCTCTACCTGATCGGAGGGTCCGCCCTTCTGGGTTGGTTATTTGGTAACGCCTTTAATACAATCCACCGTCACCTAGGACGCCACGAGGAGACCTTCTCATTCCTCTTATTCGGGATGATCGCAATCGCAACCATCGTTGCATCAACACTCAAACTCAGCCCGATGCTGATCCTCCTCGCGGCTGGACTGATCGTCCGTTATCGGCGACACCGTCCTCATACCTTCCTTCCACACTTTGGTTCTGCTGGCGCCGTCTTGGTGGTATTGATGTTTACTGCCAATGGCCTGACAGCAAATCTCAGCGGGATACGGGATAGTCTGATGATGGTCCTTCTGCTGATTCTGGTACGCACCGCCGCCAAGCTCACACCGGTCCTGCTTCTGGCAAGGTTCAGCGGTATTAATCTTAAACAGGGACTGGCACTCGGGATCGCACTGGCACCGATGTCTAGCCTCACACTACTCCTAACACTGGACACCGCTGCGGCTTTCCCTGACTTTGCATCCGGAATGGGACTGGTCTTAATGAGCTGCATCGTGATACTTGAACTCGTCGGGCCCATCTTAGTCCAGATGGCGCTGCGCGGAACGGGAGAAACGCTGGAGGGAAGGTCATGAGCCTGATGCCCTTCGCGTCATCCGAGCCACTGAGCATCGGTGTTGAACTCGAGCTGCAACTGCTCAACTGTAATGACTATGACCTAGTCTCATCGGCACCGGACATGCTGCGACGGATCGCAAGGAAGACACACCACGGTGAAATAAAACCCGAGATGACCCGCAGCATGATTGAAATCAATACCTCGGTCCATCATGAGTACGCCCCACTAGTCGAGGAGTTGAACTCCCTGAGAAAGACCGTATCCGATGCTGGCCGATTTCTTAATGTCGCTGTGGCGGGTGGTGGGACCCACCCATTCCAGCACTGGAGTGAGCAGAAGATTTTCGATGCGCCACGGTTCCACTACCTGTCAGATCTTTACGGATACCTTGCCAAGCAGTTCACCATATTCGGTCAGCATGTCCATATCGGCTGCCCCGGGCCGGATGAGGCGTTACATCTGTTACACATGATGTCACGTTATGTCCCTCACTTCATCGCACTCTCTGCCTCGTCCCCCTTCGTTCAGGGTCATGACACGGGATTCGCATCTGCTAGGCTCAATTCTGTCTTCTCCTTTCCACTCAGTGGTCGCGCACCATTCGTCTTGAGCTGGGAAGAGTTCGAACGGTTTTTTAGTAAAATGACCGATACCGGTGTGGTCGAATCGATGAAGGACTTTTATTGGGATATCCGCCCAAAGCCAGAGTTTGGAACGATCGAGGTCCGTGTCTGCGATACCCCTCTCACCATCGAAGTGGCGGCCGCGATCGCCTGCTATATTCAATCGATCGCGCGTTACATCATGATCGACCAGAAGGATGAACCGAGGGAGGATGACTATCTGGTCTATACATTCAACCGTTTCCAGGCATGTCGGTTCGGACTTGAGGGAATCTTTATTGATCCCCGCACCCATGAGAGACGCACCCTCCGTGAGGACATCACAGAGATGCTGATCCGCATTACCGATCATGCTGTCGAGCTACAGGCTCAAGGGGCGATGTCACAGATCTCGAAAATACTTGCCACCGGCAATGGTGCAAGCTGGTTACGGCAGACCTACTCCCATGATCACAATCTCAGTGATATGGTCCAGCAGCAATCAGACTTATGGATGGCCGGCCGGTGACCCCCCCATCAACCAGGAAGACACGTCCACTCCGGATTGGCTTATCACCGAGGATACTTCATCACCCTCCGGCGGAACTGGGGTTTCGTAATAAGACCCTTCAATACCTTGAGCAGACGATTGCTCACTGGATCATGCGTCACCATGCGCTGGTGTTCATGCTACCAACCCTAGAGACAGGCGGCACCGAACAGACCTCTGTCGGGATAAGTGATTATGTATCAGAGATCGACGGACTGGTGCTGCAAGGCGGTGCCGATATGAGCCCCTCTTCATATGGCGAGACACCCTCCCGTCCAGAGTGGTCTGGAGACCGGATGAGGGATCTGTATGAGATTGATTTATTCCGAGAGTGCGTACTTCAGGGAAAGCCGGTGCTGGGTCTTTGCCGAGGATTACAGCTGATTAATGTGGCCATGGGCGGGACTCTGCATCAAGATATTGCCACCGACTATCCACAGGCCACTCCTCATGTAGACCCAGATCTCTATGACCAGCACCGTCATCCGATTCGTATCGAAATGGACTCCAATCTAGCGAGGCTCTACGGGGGGAGGATGGAACACCTAGTATCGAGCATTCATCACCAGGCCATCAAGAGACTGGGAGAGGGTCTGGTGGTCGAAGCGACCTCCCCAAGTGACGGCATTATTGAAGCCATCCGGATGCAGGGGGAGTGTTATGTAACCGGTTTTCAGTGGCACCCAGAGTTCCATGCCGATACCCCAGGCCTACTCAACTCAAGTCCGATACTAGAGGATTTCCTAGCAGCAGCCAGGAGGCAGTCCTCCCTCTGAAGTGTTCGCTCAAAATCCTCTTAAATCAAACTTGCTCGGCAATGAAGGACTTGACCGCTTCGGTATCGGCATCCATGACCACATACCTCTGTGGCAGACCCTCCAAATTCTCAAATCCGGATGGCCGGTCGGGCTCCTTCCCGATCGCCTCGATGATGCTCTCAGAAAACTTAACCGGGAGTGCGGTTTCTAAACAGATCAGAGGCACATCCGACTCGCGCTTCTCAAGACCGACCTTAATACCATCAGCGGTATGAGTGTCCACCACCACACCATGGTCCTGATAGATCCTGCGGATGGTTTCGATACGGGATGCATGATTACTGGTCCCAGATACAATCCCGAAACCCTTCACACTCTCCCATAACGGAGTATCGGAGAGATCGAATGATGCCCCTTTATCCACCGACCGCCATAACCCCTTCACCTTGGATGCATCACGTCCCACCAAGTCAAAAACGAAACGCTCAAAGTTCGATGCCTTAGATATATCCATCGATGGGCTGCTGGTATGTCGCGTCTCGGCCGTGGTGCGAGGACGATAGCAACCGCTACGAAAGAATTCATCTAAGACATCATTCTCATTCGTGGCGAGTATCAACTGCTTGATCGGCAGTCCCATCATCCGTGCCACATGTCCCGCACAGATATTGCCGAAGTTCCCCGATGGGATAGCGAACGACACCTGCTCTGTATTCGACCGAGTTGCCGCAAAATAGCCCTTGAAGTAGTAGACAATCTGCGCAGCAACGCGAGCCCAGTTGATCGAGTTCACGGTTCCGATGTGATACTTCTGCTTGAAGGCATGATCATTACTGACTGCCTTGACGATATCTTGGCAATCATCGAATACCCCACGGATGGCAATGTTGAGTATATTGGGGTCCTGCAAGGAAAACATCTGAGCCGTCTGAAAGAGGCTCATCTTCCCATGAGGCGAGAGCATGAACACACGGATACCCCTCTTTCCGCGCATGGCATACTCGGCGCTCGACCCCGTATCGCCAGAGGTTGCGCCCAGGATATTCAGGCTCTTCCCGGTCTTATCCAGCGCGTACTCAAATAAGTTACCAAGCAACTGCATCGCGATATCTTTAAATGCCAGTGTCGGTCCGTTGGAGAGCCCCAGGATATGTAGACCCGGGGACAGAGTCTTGAGGGGAGTGATCTCTTTGCTGTGGAAGATCTCGGCTGTATAGGTACGGTTGATGATGTCACGCAGATCCTTGGCAGGGATATCATCTGCAAAACGCGTCAGGATCTCAAATGCGAGTTGTGGATAGCTAAGGCCACGCCACTGATCCAAATCAGCGGGACTGATCCGAGGATAATTCTCCGGCATTGCCAGTCCACCGTCTGAGGCCAGACCACCTAAGAGGATTTGAGAAAATGTTTTTGGCGGCATACCGCCGCGGGTGGAGATATAACGCATAATTTTCACCGAAAAATTTTCAATGCTCTACGGGATGGAGATCGTAGAGATGACTTTTAAAATGGGTGGTAGATGACTGTATCTCAGCGAGAGAGGGGTCAGATCCAGTACCCGAACACCCTCGTATCTCTGACCATCCACTGTTTAATTATTTGCTGTTTAACTCTTCCAATCGGATACGTGTCACCTTACCCGTCATGACCGGTAGCGCTTCAATCTTGACTATGGCGGCATTGATATTCTTCTCGATCGTCAGATGAGTAAGCATGATGATATTCACTTGGTCCTCACCCTCACTCGGCTCTTTCTGAACCATTGCATCGATCGAAATATTGAGATCGGCCAGTATTCGGGTGATATCAGCCAGCACACCCGGTCTGTCCTGCGTCCGCAGCCGCAAATAATAGGACGTCTCAACCTCATCCATCTTTAGGATGGGTGTATTCGACAAAAGATCGGGCTGGAAAGCGAGGTGGGGGACGCGGTGTTTTGGGTCTGCAGTATGCATCCGCGTAACATCCACCAAGTCTGCAACGACTGAGCTCGCAGTCGGTTCAGCCCCCGCACCCGCACCATAGTAAAGTGTCGCGCCGACCGCATCACCCTTCACCACGATCGCGTTCATTACCCCTTCAACATTGGCGATCAGCCTCCTGGCTGGGATCAGTGTCGGATGAACGCGCAGCTCGATACCTTTAGGTGTGCGCTTGGTAATCCCAAGAAGCTTGATCCGGTACCCCAACTCCTCTGCATAACGGATATCCTCACGGGTGAGCTTAGCGATACCCTCGGTATAGACCTTGTCGAACTGCATCGGAATACCAAAAGCAATCGCGGCCATGATGGTCAGCTTATGAGCAGCATCGATACCCTCGATATCAAAGGTCGGGTCAGCCTCCGCATAACCTAACTTCTGTGCTTGATCCAGAACCGTGTCGAATGCCAATCCCTTGTCCCTCATCTCCGATAAAATAAAGTTACTGGTTCCATTGATAATTCCAGCAATCCACTCGATCCGGTTAGCGGTCAGACCCTCCCTCAATGCCTTAATGATCGGGATTCCACCCGCCACCGCAGCCTCGAACGCGACCATCACACCCTTCTTTTGAGCGGCTGCAAAGATCTCGGTGCCGTGCGAAGCGAGTAGCGCTTTATTGGCAGTAACCACATGCTTTCCATGTTCAATCGCTTTCAGAGTAAGATCCTTGGCGACGGTATACCCTCCGATCAGCTCGATCACAATATCGATATCAGGACTGGTCACGATCTCATTCGCGTCACTGGTGACGGTGACACCCTCACCTACAATCTTGCGAGCCTTCTCTACCTCTCGATCGGCCACCATCGTGATGACGATTCCGCGACCAGCACGTCGGGTGATCTCTTCCTGATTGCGCTTAAGGACCGCGAAGGTGCCACCTCCGACAGTACCAATACCTAGTAGACCTACTCTGATGGGTTTCATATATTTAACACTAAGGGAGAATCGATTAAGGGGTCTACCGAATCCGTTCCTCGTAGCTACAGAAAACTGATTCGGTGATTCATGAAAAGTTAGGTCTTATGGTTCTTTCGGTAATACTCCAGAAAATTAGCAATACGTCCTATGGCCTCTGTGAGGTCATCACTATTCGGCAGGAATACGACCCTCACATGGTCCGGGTGCGGCCAATTGAAACCGCTCCCCTGTACCAGCAGAACCCTCTCCTGAACGAGTAAGTCCAGTACGAACTGCTGATCATTTTCGATCGGGTATATCTTAGGGTCAAGGCGAGGAAACAGATACATCGCCGACTGAGGCTTAAAGCAGGTGACTCCAGGAATATCGGTGAGTAACTTCCAGGCCAGGTCACGCTGTCTCATCAGCCTCCCGGTCGGCAGTACCAGATCATTAATGCTCTGGTATCCACCGAGTGCTGTCTGGATACCGAACTGTGCTGGCACGTTCGCACAGAGCCGCATCGAGGCCAACATGGTGAGTCCTGCGATATAGTCCCGTGCGTGGTTCTTCCTGCCAGAGACGATCGCCCATCCAGAACGAAATCCGGCTGCACGGTAATTCTTCGATAGACCATTCAGAGTGACGAACAGGACATCATCCGCCAGGGATGCGATTGAGGTGTGGGTGGCGCCGTCGTACAAAACCTTATCGTAGACCTCGTCCGCATAAATGATGAGGTGGTTCTGACGGGCGATCTCAATGATCTCTTGCAAGAGTTCATCCGGGTAGAGTGCGCCGGTCGGATTATTCGGATTGATGATGACGATGGCACGAGTATTTGGAGTTACCTTAGACCGAATGTCATCCAGGTCGGGCAACCAGCCAGACTGCTCGTCGCAGATATAATGACGTGCAGTACCCCCCGCCAGCACCACAGCAGCCGTCCATAATGGATAATCCGGTGCTGGGACGAGTACCTCATCTCCACCATTCAGAAGTGCTTGCATGGCCATGACAATGAGCTCTGAGACGCCATTACCGATGTAGATATCCTCCATCTGAACGTCGCGGATATGCTTCTCTTGGGAGTAATGCATGATCGCCTTACGGGCGGCAAACAGACCCTTCGAGTCGCAATATCCAGAGGCATCGGATAGGTTATGAATCACATCCTGAAGAATCTCTTCTGGCGCATCAAAACCGAATGATGCGGGGTTGCCGATATTGAGCTTGATGATGTGTTGACCATCGTCTTCCATCTGCTTAGCACGGTCGAGTACCGGCCCCCGAATGTCGTAACAAACATTCGCAAGCTTGCTGGATTTGAGTATCGGTTGCATGGTCTGAATGGGTATCCTGGATTATAAAAATCGCTGGCTAAAAGAAAATTTTAATTACTAGCCCTGTTTATCGCTTTATCCTGGACCGAAAAAGATGTAATGTTACCCGACCCGTCAAACTGCCGCAAATGGAGGCCCTGTTGAAGCTTCATCTTTCCGGACCTTCCGAACAGAATATATTCACCGGATACGGTCCAGGCTATATCATGGTGAACCAAGTACGGTATGAACGCAGCATAATCGTCCTCCCAGACCAGATTGTCGAGGATTGGCCAGCCCACAGCTTTGAACAGTTGGCGCCAGAGCATTTCGAACATTTATGCTCACTACACCCCGAGATCGTGTTACTCGGTACGGGGGCCACACTCCGCTTCCCACACCCTTCCCTGACAGGAGTTCTGATCAATCAAAGGATTGGTGTAGAGGTGATGGATACCAGTGCCGCCTGCCGAACCTATAACATCCTAACCGCTGAGGGAAGACGGGTGGCTGCGGCGTTGTTGGTCTAGGATTGATTCAAGATTCAGAACTGAGAAATCGATACTCTAGAGCTCGTGACTTACCCGTTCCTTCCATTTCTCTAACCAACCTGGGAAGTCTTCTGCCGGCATTGCCTTGGAAATGAAGAACCCTTGAGCCAAGTCACATCCGGTACTCTTCAGCAAATCCCAGTCACTCCGGTCCTCAACCCCCTCGGCCACAACCTCCATTCCGAGCTGCCTTGCCAGTGACAGGCTGGTCTCGTACATCGCTCTCAGCGTTTCATTGGTCGACGCATGGTGAACAAACCCCTGATCAATCTTAAGTTCATCAAATGGGATATCACGCAACTGGGCAAGTGAAGAGTGCCCTGTACCAAAATCATCAATCGAGAGACGAAAACGTTTCAATCGCAGCCTTGTCAGAATCTCGAGAGGGGCCCTCGTGTCCTTCATCAGACGGCTTTCAGTCACTTCCAATACCACCCTCTGTGGTGGCACACCTGACCTCGCCGTGAGATCAGATACAAATTCTACAAAGTCTAACGATGCCAGATTATCCATCGAGATATTGACGGCTACACGCAGAGTCAGTCCAGCCTGCTGCCAATCCTTCGCTTGGTTCAGGGCTTGTGTTAACACCATACGAGTCAGATCATTGATCAGTCCATGTGTCTCAGCCACGCTGATGAAGTGATCGGGAAGAACGAGCCCATCGTCTGGATGTTGCCAACGGACCAGGGTCTCAACCCCAATTACTTCCCCACTTGCGACCGATACTTTGGGTTGATAATAATTAACCAGCTGGGCATTATCGATGGCCGCTCGCAGTTCATCGCCCGTATAGAGTTTTTTGATGATGGGAGGATACACTTGGGTTGTTGGAGTCCACCTCTCCATCAGCTCAGACAATACCTCTTTCTTGACTGGTTTATGCAGATGGCCGAGAACATGAATCTTATGTGCTTGTACCAACTTCTCGGCAGTCTGAAGCATCCTCTCATCTTCACCACTGATCAGTATCAGGCTACCGGTATAGTTAATCTCAACTAAGTGTCGTACAAATTCAATCCCATCCATTCCCGGCATATTCAGGTCTAGCAGGATTAGGTTTGGGTGGTTCCCCTCTCCTTTGATCTGGTCGAGGGCCGATAATCCATTATCGCAAAGTATGACCGAGGAAAATCCCATGCCGGTTAACATGTGGGACAGCAGTTTGAGCATGAATGGCTCATCATCCAGCGCTAGAATCCTGACCGCGGATTTCTGAAGCATGTCATCCTTTTATTAAGTCACGTGGGGTACAAGGCAATTGATCGGCCTGCACCATTTAAGGCTAGCAGAGCCTCTCATATGAGTCATCCCCGATTGTAATCTCATCCTCCAAATGAGCAATATAAACAGCACCGTCATTCACCAAGGACTTTAAATACCTCGGCATGGATGTCTTCATACCAAGAGTTGGTGCTGATTGAAAGAGGTAGGGAGGGTTGATACATCCCAAGCCGAGTTGTGAGAGCTTGAAAAAAACTACCCTTGGAGTAGGGATAGGCTATACAACAGACAGTGAATCTAAGAATCAGGCCACTGCCCGGGGAGGGC
>SESH01033217.1_pt1 | contig 47143 bp, 36 predicted proteins | sample 3171561 | NCBI WGS metagenome assembly SESH01 (sample SAMN10866947, study PRJNA518727) | freshwater metagenome | biome: subpolar coniferous forest; feature: holomictic lake; material: water; isolation source: holomictic Lake 442 2011 16.5 m and 2014 13 m | place: Canada: near Kenora, Ontario
GCGGCCTGCGCCGGGCCAGCCACAGGCCGAGCGCAGCGACGAGAATCGGCCCGAGTGGCAGCAGGAAGACGGAGCGGACGATCGCGCGCAGCGCGTGCTCAGCATCCATGAACGGCCTCAGTCGTGCGTAACCCGGCACAGGAACGCCTTCAGGTAACGCGTTTCCGGGATAGCCGGGTGCACCGGGTGGTCCGGCGACTGTCCGCCGCTGGCGAGCACCTGCACGAAGCGACTCAGGTGGCGACCGCTGCGCTGGATCGCATCGAGCAACGCATCCGACTCCAGGTGGTAGGAACATGAGCAGGACACCAGCAGGCCGTCGCGCGGCAGCAACTGCATGGCCAGCTGGTTGATGCGCTTATAGGCCGCCTCGCCCTTCGGCGCGTCCTTGCGGCGCTTGATGAACGCCGGCGGATCGATGATCACCGCGTCGAATTTCTCGCCCGCCGCATGCAGTGCCTCAAGCGCCGTGAACGCGTCGTCCTTGATCGTGCGGATCGAGACGCCGTTGGCGGCGGCATTACGCTCGGCCGCCTCCAGGGCGCCCGCCGAAGAGTCGATGCAAGTGACCTCCGCACCATCGCGTGCGGCAGCAACGGCCCAGCCACCGGCGTAGCTAAATACGTCCAGCACCCGCGCGGCCCCCTTGATCAGCGGCAGAAACTGCCGGCGGTTCGCCGCCTGATCATAGAACCAGCCGGTCTTCTGGCCGGCGGCGAGCGGCGCCGTGAACGACAGCCCCTGCTCGCGCACGCTGACGGTCTCAGGCAGCTCGCCCAGCGCCGCCTCGACGTACTTCGGCAGGTTCTCCAGTTCGCGCGACCCGGAATCGTTCTTGAATACGATCACGCGCGGCTTCACTACCTTTTCAAGACCCGCGACGATCGCCTCCTTCTGAACTTCCATGCCGGCGGTGGCGATCTGCGCCACCAGCACGTCGCCGTAACGATCGACTACCAGGCCCGGCAGTGCGTCCGACTCACCATGGACGAGGCGGTAATACGGCTCCGTGTACAGCCGCTCGCGCAGCGCGAGCGCGACCCGCAGGCGATGCACGATCAGCGACGGGCCAGGCGCGAAGCCGCGCGCCCGACCGACGATGCGCGCCGCAATCAGCGAATGCGGGTTGACGTAAGCGTAGCCGAGGAACTTGTCGCGATCTGAGCGGACAGCGGCCAGCGCACCGGGGGCGAACGCGGTCAGCGGCGTTGCCTTCGTATCGACCTCGTTGCTGAAGATCCACAGATGACCGGCCGCGACCCGCCGTTCCTCATGATGCTTGAGCCGCAACACGGGCAGCTCGACGGCACTGGACTCGTCGACTTGGAATTCGGGATCGTGGCTCATCGGGCGTCTCGGCTGGCGGGGGGGTCTGCGGGAGCGCCGGAGGGGTCGCGTATAGTTCGCAGTCGCCTCATTCTAGCCGACCCGCCCGATCCGCCCCGGACTTTCAGCCATGCCTTCTCCGCCCAAGCGCCGCGACAACCGCCTCGCGCTCGAAACCAGCCCCTACCTGCGTCAGCACGCCAGCAACCCGGTCGACTGGCATCCGTGGTCGGCCGAGGCGCTGGAACTCGCCCGCCGCACGAACACACCGATCCTGCTGTCGATTGGCTATTCGGCCTGCCACTGGTGCCACGTGATGGCCCATGAGTCGTTTGAGCACGAGCCCACCGCACAGGTCATGAACGAACTGTTCGTCAACATTAAGGTCGACCGCGAGGAGCGCCCGGACATCGACCGCATCTATCAGGTCGCGCAGCAGATCATCACGCAGCGCGGCGGCGGCTGGCCGCTGACGATGTTCCTGAGCCCGGATGATCAGCTGCCCTTCTTCGGCGGCACGTACTTCCCACGAGACGCACGCCACGGCCTGCCTGCCTTCGCCGACCTGCTGCAACGAGTCGCGCTGTACTACCGCGAACAGCAACCCGCCCTGCGCGAGCAGAACGCCAGGCTCGCTGCGGTATTTGCCGACCTCGCGCCATCACCGCCGGCGCCAGGCACGCGACTGGACGGCGCGCCGCTACTCGCAGCACGGGCGGCACTCGAGCAGAGCTTCGACAAGGAGTTCGGCGGCTTCAGCTCGGCGCCGAAGTTTCCCAACGCCGGCAGCATCGAGCGGCTACTGCGACACTGGTCCGCCAGCCAGCATCAGGAGTCGCCAGACCTGCAGGCGCTGTACATGGCGACGCTGACGCTGGCACGCATGGCCGAGGGCGGACTGTACGATCATGTTGGTGGCGGCTTCGCCCGCTACTCGGTTGACGCCTGGTGGATGATCCCGCACTTCGAAAAGATGCTTTACGACAACGGGCCGCTGCTGGCGCTGTACGCGCAGGCGGCGATCGCGACCGGTGACTCGCTGTACCGCGACGCGGCCAACGGCACCGCCGACTGGGTACTGCGCGAGATGCAGGCGCCTGAGGGGGGCTTCTACTCCAGCATCGATGCCGACTCCGAGGGCGAGGAAGGCCGCTACTACGTCTGGGACGCCGCAGAGGTCGCGGCACTGCTGCCTGCCGACGAGTATCTGGCGCTCGCGGCACGCTTCGGGCTGGATCGGCCACCGAACTTCGAGGGACGCCTCTGGCACCTGCACGCCTTCGCGCCGCTCAGTGAGGTCGCAACCGCCACGGGAAAGTGCGCGAACAGCACTCAAGGACGCATCCGCCAGGGGCTGGCACGGCTGCTGCAGGCGCGCGCGCTACGCGTCGCTCCGGGGCGCGACGACAAGATCCTGACGTCCTGGAACGCGCTGATGGTGCGTGGTCTGGCGATCGGCGCCCGTGCGCTGGAGCGGCCCGATCTGGAAGCCGCCGCGACCCGAGCGATCGACTTCATTCGGCGCGAGCTGTGGCAAGACGGCCGACTCTACGCAACCCACAAGGACGGCCGCTCGCACCTCGCCGCGTACCTCGACGACTACGTCTTTCTTGCCGACGCCCTGCTGGAGCTACTGCAGGTTCGCTGGCGCGCCGCCGACCTCGAGTTCGCCGTGGCGCTCACCGAAGCGGCACTCACCCACTTCTATGATCACGCCGATGGCGGCTTCTGGTTCACCGCCGACGACGGCGAGCGGCTGATCCACCGCACCAAGGCGTTCGCCGACGAGGCGTTGCCGGCCGGCAACGGCGTCGCTGCCCGCGTACTCGCACGCCTCGGCTACCTGCTGGGCGAGCCGCGGTATCTGCAGGCATCTGAGCGCACCCTGCAAGCCGCGTGGAGTGCGATGGAGCGTTACCCGTCGGCCCACGCCGCGCTGCTGGACGCACTGGAAGAACAACTTGCACCCACCGAGATCGTGGTACTGCGCGGGCCGGCCGGCGTCATCGGCGACTGGCAGCGACAGCTCAACCGGCTTTACGCCCCGCGACGGATGATTCTCGCAATCGACGGTGACGCAGCACCGCTGCCGGCGATGCTGGCGAGCAAGCCGGCGGCGACGACAGGCATCGCCTACGTGTGTACCGGCACGAGCTGCGAAGCGCCAATCGATGAGTTCGCAACGCTGGTCCGCCGCCTGCGTGACGGCATCGCGACCTAAGCCAGCGCGCCGGGCATAGCGCGCAGCACCGCGCGGCGCAGCCGCTCCCGCAGCGGCCCGTGCACCGCCTCGCTGAACGGCGGCGCGATCGTCCAGTCCCAGGCCCAAGGCTGTGCAGTGGCCCGCACGGCCGGCTCGTCATGACGGCGCGGGAACAAATGCGCATGCAGCGCCGGCTCCACATTGCCGAAGATCGCGTAGTTGATGCGGACGGCGCCGCACTCGGCCTGCAGCACATCACCGAATGCCGCCATCGCCGCCAGGAAGGCCGTGCGCGCCGGCGCGCCCAGCGCGTTCAGATGCGGCACGACCGGATCGGGCAGCAGCAGACAGTAGCCATCGAGAACCTGCGGGTCGCCGAGCACCACCCAGCCAACCGGCAGGCGCGCGACCAGCGTCGGGTCGGTCCCGGCCCGCAGGCCGGCCACGCGGCGGTGTATCGCAGTCGGCGTCGGCTCACTCATCACTGCCCCCCTGAACATGTAGTAGAACGCCAGCTCCCCCCGAGCCTGCGCTCAGCTGCGCGGATGGGCGAGACGGGCCGCAGCGACCATCTGCGGCGTCACCGGCTCGGCGTGGTTGCCGAAGCTGGCGCGGACCCAACTCAGCAGCGCCGCCAGGTCCGCGTCGGTGAGGAAGGCGAACTGCGGCATGACGCCTGCATAGATGCCGCGCGGCAGCACGGCCGGGCGATGCCCGAACATCACCCAGGCCAGCAGCACGTCCGGCTCGCCATTGGGCACCGGCGTCCCGGCGAGCGGTGGCTGCATGCCGCGCACGCCCGTGCCGGCCGCGCCGTGGCAACCGCTGCAGTTAACGGCGTAGAGGCGCGCGCCAGGACTTGCGCCGGCGCCGGGCCGCGCCGGGCCACAGGCGGCGATGAGCGCCGTCAGCAATACAAGCAGGAGCCGGACAACCGGCCGGCGCCGAGGCGTCGCAGTAGCCATGACTGAGCCGTTCAGCCGTTCCAGACCCGAACCCGGCCGGTATCAAGATGAACGAACTGCAGGTCGCGATAGAAGCCAACGCCGCCGCGCGCCAGCACCAGGCCACTGTCGCGCAGTCGCGCCAGGTCGCAGCCGACGAGCCGGACGTCCATCGCGCGGCCGTCCATGTGCAGACTGTGGGAGGCGACGCCCGGCGAACGGGCATGCATCGCGGCGTTACTCTCGGGCGAGCGGTAACCGGAGATCACTTCGAACTCTGCGTCACGGCCACAGCGCTCGGCGGCAGCACACAGCAGGTCGAGCAGGTTCGGGTCGATGTCATGCACCGCGCCGTTGCGGTGGTCGCGCAGCAGGTGGGCAACGTCCTGCAGCGCCGGCGTGCAATAGGCGCCATCGCGGCAGTAGTCGGTGACCAGAGATTCCTGTGTATGGGTATTGTGCAGGACAATACGCCGCGAACCAGTCTCTGGCTCGCGCGCCACGCCCGGCCGCGCCACACAGGCGAGCGCCGCCGCTCCGCCCCAGGCGAGCAGGGTACGGCGGGTCAGGCGCTTGGCAGAGGGGTCGTGAATCAGCATCAGGGGTCGAAGTGTTGCCGACCCCCCGCCCAAACTCAAGCCTGACCGGCTCCAGGCGCCGGATCCTGGGCATTGACCGCCAGCACCCGGGCACGCGGGATGAAGTTGAAATCGCCCGCGCAGGCCGAGGTGTACGCACCCATCTGCTGACCCACGACGAGGTCGCCCACTTCCAGCAGCGGCAGTTCGATCTGATCGTCGATGACGTCGATGCTGTCGCAGGTCGGGCCGGCGAGTACCGCCGGGACCTTCTGGCCGCCCTCGCGCAGCGCGTGCAACGGATAGCGCGCGTGGTCGTAGATCTGCCCGCTGAACGAGCCATAGACGCCGTCGTCGAGATAGAACCACCAGCGGCCATCACGCAGCGCGCGACCGACCACGGTGGCGACACAGGTCCCCGCCGGCGCGCTGATGTAGCGGCCAGGCTCCGCCAGCAGCCGCAGGCCGGCCGGCAGCGCCGCCAGCGCAAGTCGGATCGGCGCGCAGAAGTCCTCGATCGACATCGCCGTGTCGCGATAGTCGACCGGAAACCCGCCGCCGATATCGAGGACGGACAGGTTGTGTCCGGCGACCCGGGCGGCTGCGATCAGCGCGCCACAGGCCTCCACCGCCGCCACGTGCATCGCCGGAGTCGGCGTCTGCGAACCGACGTGGAACGACAGGCCCACCACCTCGACGCCCATCGTCCGTGCCAGCGTAAGCAGTTCCGGCACCGCCTCCGGATCGCAACCGAACTTGCGCGACAGATCGCAGACCGCATCGACCGCACGGAACGCGACCCGCAGCAGCACCCGCACACGCTTGCGGTGACGGATGAACTTGCCCAGTTCATCGGCGTTGTCGGCAACGAAGGTCCGCACGCCGAATCGCAGCGCATCGCGGATGTCAGCGTCGCGCTTGATCGGGTGGGTATGGATGCAACGCTCAGCGTCGACGCCTGCACTGCGCACGAGTTCCACCTCGCCGCTGCTGGCGAGATCGAAGAAAGCACCGATCTGCTTGAGCGCCTGCACAACCGCCGGTTCCGGCAGAGGCTTGAGCGCGTAGTGCAGGTCAACGCCCGGCAGCGCCGCTGCCAGGCGCCGGTACTGCGCGCGGATGACGTCGCAGTCGACCAGCAGCAGCGGCGATCCATGCCGTGCGACCAGCGCCTCCAGCTCGGGTCGCTGGTACGGCGCCGCGAGGCGCGGCGACTGGGCGACATCGCGCGGGCGAAACGAGAGAGCGGGCTTGGGCACTGGGCGACTCCTGCGGGGGCGCGGATTCTAGGCCAAATCCTCTGCCGCGCAAGCCGCAGCCGCACGCGCGAGGCGATCGCGGATCGCATCCCAGGGCGCTGTGTCCGGCACGGACTCAACCAGGATGCTGCCGGCACCGGCCCGATCGAGCTGGCGGAGGTTCGCGTAGAGATCGTGCGCGTAGCGCTGCGGGTCGGTCCCCGCCTCGAGCCAGAGCCGGCCGCCAAAGCCCGCGGGTGCAGGCCCGCGCGCAAGTACCGCGACCGAGGTCGGCAGTCCGGCGGTCAGCGCTGCCGTGGCGATCAGACTGAGCGTAGTCGCCGGGGCGTAGTGCGCGACGGTGGTACCCGGCGCCCGGGGACCCTCCCCGGGCGCCGCTCGCCGCAGGGGACCGGTGATCTGCTCGAGATCTGCCTGCGGGATGCCGCCGGGGCGCAGCAACAACGGCTCCCCCGCGAGGCTGACGATGGTCGACTCGAGCCCAACCTCGCAGTCACCCCCCTCCAGCAGGAACGGCGTCTGGGCGCCGAACTCCTCGCGCACGTGCGCCGCCGTCGTCGGGCTCACCCGACCATAGCGGTTCGCCGACGGCGCGGCGATGCCATCGCCAAACGCCCGCAACAGTCGCTGCGCGACAGGATGCGACGGCACACGCAGTCCTACCGTGTCCTGGCCCCCGGTCACCCTGTCGCTGACGCCGGCGGCGCGGCGCAGGATCAGCGTTAGCGGACCGGGCCAGAAGCGCGCCGCCAGGCGCAGCGCCAGCTCGGGCACCTCGGCGGCCCAGGCCGGCAGTTGCGCGACATCGGCGAGGTGCACGATCAGCGGATGGCCGGCGGGGCGACCCTTGAGGGCATAGATCCGGGCGACCGCGGCGTCGTCGCGGGCATTTGCGGCGAGCCCATAAACCGTCTCGGTCGGCATGGCCACCAACTGACCAGCATGCAGCAAAGCGCAGGCCCGCCCAATGGGGTCGGGCGCACTCATGGCGCGGGCGCAGGTGGCTGTGCGCGGCGTCCGATCTCGCGGGCGAGACCGAACAGGCTCAGCGGCGCGCAGCCTTCAGCCTTGTTGTTGGCCACCACGATCGCCTCATTGCCTCGGCCGAGGATGCGCTCGAGCAGCGTCGCAACGGCAGATCGATTCGCCACGTCAGGGTCCACGATCCGGTCGAACGGGAAGTAGCGTTCACGGGCCGCTTCGTAATCCTGTGTGGGGTGCAACATCCAGCGGATCACGACGGCGCCTGACAGCCAGCTGTGGTCACCGAGCAGATCCGCCTGCTCGAGCACGCTCGGCATTCGAGGGTGCACGTTGAAGCAGTGAGTCACGCCATTACGCGCCAGCACATCGGCATATTCAGGGCCGAGGATCTCCCGGTTGCGGACCTCGACCGCGTACTGCGGTCCGCGCGGCAACTGGTCGAGGAACGCGCCTAGCGCATCGATGAACAGCTGCGGCTCACGTGCATAAGGCAGGCCGAGCGGCGGGAACTGGAACAGCAACGCACCGAGACGCTCGCCCAGACCTTCGACCGCCGGCGTCACGATACGGTCGATGGCATAGCGCAGGTCGAGAAAGCGATCGATGTCCGGCTGCACGGCGATATTGCGCGCCTGACGATCGATGGGCGTGGTCAACGCGGCATGCGCCTTCACGACAAAGCGGAACTCCGGCGGCACCAGCTGGGCGTAGTGGCGGAACTCGTCGGCGGTCATCGGCGCGTAGAAAGTGCGATCGACGCCGACGGCGCGCAGCAACGGATGGCGGGAATACGCGCCGAGCCCCTCGCGCGAGAGCATCTGCTCGCCAACACGGTTGGCATAGACCAGCCCGGCCCAGCCCGGGAATGACCAGCTGGAGGTCCCCATCCGCAGACCCTCCGGCATCAGCGCCGGCAAGTGCTCGAAATCCGCCAACAGCGCCGCCACGCCGATCAGGTCAGCGTCGGAGCCGCCGGTGGAGAACAGTTCGAACTGGGTTGCAAGGTCGGGAAGCACTGGGTTGGCCGGGACGAAGTAACCTGCAACTTAAAGAATGCCGGGCAGCCCGGCAACCACACACTTCACATCCTGTCGACATCAAGCCCGAACGGCATCACTCCAGCGGGCGGCGCTGCCAGCCGTCGCCCCCCCGGCGCAGCTCGTAGGACGGCCAGTAGTGCTTGTCGAGCTTGAGCGTGATGACCTCGACCGAATCGTTCCAGGTCAGGGTCTTCAGCCGCACCGAGCTGCGGTCCTCACGGCCGGCAACGGCGCCTAGAAACGCATCCAGGTCCGGGGTTGGCTTGCCGTCCACCTCAACGATGCGGCGACCACTCCACAGGCCGGAGCGGGTCGCAGGCGAACCGGAGATGAACGACGCCACCAGCACCCCATCCGGAATGACGCCGCGCTGCACGGCGATCGCCCGATGCGGCGCCTGCAGCACGGCGCCTGCCCAGACGACGACCCGCTCGATGTCCGCGCCCCGCAGCGCTGCCGTGCCGACCTCGAGCTGCCGCTCCGTCCCATCGCGCAGCACCGTCAGGTGAACGAGCTCGCGCTGGGTCGCGGCATCTACCTCGCCGAAGCGGGTGACGACATGCCCCTCGATGGCCAGCAGCAGGTCGCCCGACTGCAGCGTGACGGCGGCCGGGGAACCTGCCACCAGCCGGCCAACACCCAGCACCTGGCGTCGTGCCGGACTGTGTGACTCGATGCGGTGAACCCAGTCCTCGCCGAGGCCAAGCTTGCGCGCCACCGACAGCGGCACCGGCTGCAGCTCCGCCTCCAGGGAACGCAACGCACGACCGCTCTGGACGATGTCGAGCATGTCGGCGACGACACCAGCGGGGATGCCGAGGCTCTGCTGCTGCAGTTCGCGACCGCTGTCGAATGCGAAGCTCGACCACAACGCGCGCACGTCGCCCGCGACGTCGGTAATGACACCGTCGAAATCACTCGGCCCGGTAACCAGCGTGACCACGTCAAGGTTCGAGTCACGGAAGGCGAGCGTACGCGATAGGGGGAACTGCGCCGGCTCCACCGATGCGACCTTGCTCTGTAGCGAGGCGATCCTCTGGTCGGCGCGCAGGCCCACCACCCATACGTCATCCCCAGACCTCAGTTCCCGCGTCGCCAGCCGCACGGCGCGCACCGGCGTGGTGCCCACCAGTTGCGGGTCGTAGGAAACGACCGCCAAATTGTGCAGCGGATGCACGTACTCAACCTTGCCCGGAACCTCGATGGTACCTGCGAAGGTAAGGCGCACATCCCCCAGCGCCACCGGAACGGTGTTGCGATCGACGACCACCAGTCCGCGCTTGGCATCAACGACAACCCCGGTGCCGCGATAACCGCGCTCGGTCACCCCGGAGACTGAATACGGCATGTCGAAATTGACCACCACCAGCGAGGGCGCAAGCCGATCGGCCCGCACGTCGCCGGTCTGTGCGAAGGTCGTGCTGGCCGGCTGCACGTGCGTCAACGCAGGTCCAGGTGGCAAATCCCTGCACGGCCACCAGCCGGCGACGTCGTCACGATGACAGCGCCGACTGGGAAACCACTGCCGATCGACGCGGATCACCCGCAATTGCGGTGAACGCGGGTCGTCGAGCGTAAAGAAGCGCAGCGTCGCCCGGTCGCCCTGCGCGAGATCCTCGAGGGCCTTCTCGAAGTCATCCAGAGTCGAGAGCGACTTGCCATTGAAGGAGGTCGCTACCGCGCCACGCGGCACGCCAGCCGCGCCTAGCGCATAACCAGGATTGGAAACGTAGACGCCGCGCAGGGGCACGTTGAAGTGACGCGCCATCTGGTAGGACAGGCGATGCACCACCGCGTCGCCAAATTCGATGTAGTCATCCGGAGTGATCGAATGCAGGTCAACGACCGGTAGTTCACGACGGAGGGTCTCACCGCCCCGCTGCAGCTCGATGCTCAGCTTGGCGCCAACTGATTCGTCCAGCAGCGCGTCGAGCGAGAGGAACTCAGTGACGTAATGCCCATCGACGCGCACCAGCACATCGCCCGGCGCGAGCACGCCGTCGCTAGGCGAGCCGGACTGGACTTCCTTGACCACCAGCATGCCCACCTGGCGCGGGAACGCGCTCCGCACCTCGGCCTCGGTCTCGGCCGTCAGCCCAAGCCGGCGCAACTCGTCGTAGGGGGTGTACTCGAAGACGGTCTCGAGCGTCCCGCGCGTGACCGGCTTGTCGTCCTGGATCAGGCGCAGCGCACGCACCACCCGGTCCAGTGGCAGGTAGAAACTCGTGGCCGCCTGGGAGGAGCCGCCGGCATTGAGGGCAATGGCACGGCCGCGCACATCGACGACCGGCGAGCCGGAGGAGCCGCCTGAGGTTCCTGATGCCGCCTGATAGTAGAACGTGTTGAAATCGTTGTACTTGCCAACCCCGTAGGCTGGCGCATCGCGATCCAGCCGCGCCAGCGTGCCGGCCAGGATCGACAGCTGCTCACCCGCGTCGTTGCCGACCACGCGGATCTCCGTACCGACCCTCGCGCCGTCCGGCGCGAGCGGGATCTCGTGCGGCTGGATGAACTTCAGCTTGGCCGGATCGTAGCGATAGATGCCGAAGTCGTGCACCGGATCGCGGTAGACCGGATACAGCTGCACCTCCTCGCGGTTCACAAATACCGCCTGGGCCGTCACCGGCCCCGGGGTTACCACGTGGCGGTTGGTGAGGATCAGGCCCCGCTTGGCATCGACGACGAAGCCGGTCGCCTGCGCGGAAGCGTTCCATTCGGTATCGAACGCCCGCGTCTGATCCACCTGGATCGCGACCACGCCAAGTGCGATTGCTTCAAGCGTGCGAGCCCACTCGGGGCGCTCCTCGACACCGACCACCGGCGCGGACGCGCCGGTGGTCGCGCGCCGCGGCGTAGCGACCGTCGCCAGCGCGCCGCCGGCGGCAACTGCCACGTCGGCCAGGCACAGCCATGCCACGGCCGCGAGCAGCGCACCTGTGGGGATCCGACTCATGCAGCTCTCCGACGTGGGGCCTAGAACCGATATCCGAACGACGCGTGGAAACGCTCCTGAATGTCGTCCAGCGTGAAGCTGTGCGACTGCGTTCCATGGTGGGCGATCTTGATCGAACCCATCAGCGAGGCAAGCCTGCCGGTGGTGGCCCAATCGAGTCCATGGATCAACCCGTAGAGAATGCCTGCCCGGTAGGCATCGCCGCAGCCGGTAGGATCGACGACCTTCGCCGCCGTGACCGGCGGGATATCGGCGACCTTGCCGTCGGCGTAAACGATCGAGCCCTGCGCGCCGCGCGTCACGATGTAAGCGCGGCAGCGAGCGGCAATCTGCTCCGGCGTGAGGCCGGTGCGCTCCTGAATGAGCTGCCCCTCATAGTCGTTGACGATGACCCAACTCGCCTGCTCGATGAACACCGCCAGACTCTCGCCGTCGAACATCGGCAGGCCCTGGCCGACGTCAAAGATGAACGGCACACCGGCCTCGGCCAATTGCCGGGCGTGGTTGATCATCCCATCGCGGCTGTCCGGACCGACCAGCCCCAGCGTCACGCCGGCATCAATCGGCACGGCATACTGGCCCGACTGCTGCATCGCGCCGGGATGGAAGGCCGTGATCTGGTTGTCGTCCAGGTCTGTCGTGATGAATGCTTGGGCGGTATACGAGTCCGGGATTCTGCGAACGTACTGCAGGCTCAGGCCGTGACGGCGCATCCAGGTCTCATAGGCGTCGAAATCCTCGCCCACGGTGGCGAGCACCTCGGATCGGATACCGAGCAGCGACAGGTTATAGGCGATGTTGCCGGCGACGCCGCCGAAGTTGCGGCGCATCTGCGGGACCAGGAACGAAACCGACAGCATATGAATGCTGTCCGGCAGGATGTGCTCCTTGAAGCGACCATCGAACACCATCACGGTGTCGTAGGCGATCGAGCCGCAGATCATCACGGTCATCAGGGTTCTCCGCGCAAAAACGAACACGATACCGGCGGCGGCCGTCGGCCGCCACCGCGACAAGGGTTAACGTTAGGAAGAAAGGCCGGATCAGCGCGCGAGGAGCAGCAGCGCCCAGACGACCGCCAGCAACAGGAAGGAGATGAACACGGCCGCCGATCCCAGATCCTTGGCCAGCCCTGACAACGCGTGCCGCTCCGTACCGATGCGGTCGATTGCCGCTTCCACCGCACTATTGAGCAGTTCCACGACCAGCACCAGCAGCATCGGCGCGATCAGTAGCGCACGCTCGACGCCCGACCGCCCGAGCCACAGGGCGCCAGGCAGCACGACCAGCGAGAGCAGGCACTCCTGGCGAAATGCCTCCTCCTCCCGCCAGCAGCCCGCCAGCCCCTTCCATGTGTTGCCGAACGCCTGCAACAGTCGCGAGGCGCCGGTCGGCTTGTCGCCGGGACGAACTTGGTGGCGGGCGGGCACGTCGGTCATGCGGCAGGTTTCCAGATCAGATCGAGTTGCTTGGCCGCGCGTACATCGTCGAGACGTCGCACGGGCAGTGTATGGGGTGCGCCCTTGAGCCTTGCCGCGTCGTCCGCGGCTTCCTTCTTGATCGCGACCATCGCCCCGACGAAGCCGTCAAGCGCCTCCTTGGCCTCGGTCTCGGTCGGCTCGATCAGCAGACACTCCGGAACCAGCAGGGGGAAATAGGTCGTCGGTGCATGATAGCCAAAATCGAGCAGCCGCTTGGCAAAGTCCATCGCCGTGACACCCAGGTCACGCGCCGAGTGCTTCATCGTGAGAATGAACTCATGGGTCGCGCGCCGCGACGGATACGCCAGCTCGAAGCCTTCCTGGCGGAACCGCGCCTGCAGATAATTGGCGTTGAGGGTCGCGTATTCCCCGATCCGCTGCATACCCTCCCGCCCGATCATGCGCATGTAGATATAGGCCCGCAGCAGCACGCCGGCGTTGCCCATGAAGCCGGACAGGCGCCCGATCGACTGCGGCAGGTCACGTTCCTCCAGATACCGGTACTTGTCCCCCTCGCGCCCGACTACCGGGATCGGCAGGAACGGCAGCAGCCTGGCGGCGACACCCACCGCACCCGCCCCAGGACCGCCGCCACCGTGCGGCGTCGAGAAGGTCTTGTGCAGGTTCATGTGGATGACATCGAAGCCCATGTCGCCGGGCCGCACCTTGCCAAGAATCGCGTTGAGGTTGGCGCCATCGTAGTAAAGCAGGCCGCCGGCGTCGTGAACCAATGCGCGCAGTTCCGCAATGTGCCGCTCGAACACGCCTAGCGTCGAGGGGTTGGTGAGCATGATGCCCGCCGTCCGCGGGCCGACGACCTTGCGCAGCGCCTCGATGTCGCAATCGCCCTCGGCATTGCAGGGGATCTCGATCACCTTCATGCCGCACATCGTCGCCGTGGCCGGGTTGGTGCCGTGCGCCGCCTCCGGCACGATCACCTCAGTCCGCTCAAAATCGCCGCGCGCGTGGTGGTAAGCGCGGATCATCGCGACGCCAGCGAACTCACCCTGTGCGCCGGCCATGGGCGTCAGCGACACTCCCTGCATGCCGGTGACTTCCTTGAGCATTTCCTGCAGCTCGTGCATGCAGGCGAGGTAACCCTGCCCCTGCACGGCCGGCGCCAGCGGATGACGACCGAGGAACTCCGGCAGCATCGCGTACTGGTTACAGCCGCGCGGGTTGTACTTCATCGTGCACGAGCCCAGCGGATAGAAATGGGTATCGATGGAAAAGTTCAACTGCGACAGGCGCGTGTAGTGGCGCACGGCCTGCAGCTCCGAGACTTCCGGTAGCAGCGGACGGCGGCGACGACGCAATGCGGCCGGAATGTCGGCGGCCAGAGCCGGCGGCAGCTGCGCCTGCGCACACCGACCGGGCCGGGACAGGTCGAATATCGTCGGCTCGCGTGGCGCGACGACGGCACTGATGGGGGTCGAGGTCATGACGGACTCCTGGGTCAGCTCGCGCGCGGCGCGCCGAGCGCGGCCGCGAGCGCCTTCGCGTAGGTTTCGATGTCGTCGCAGGTCTTGGTCTCGGTGGCGCACACAAGCAGCACCGGGCCGAGCTCCGGATAGTCGCGGGAAGCGTCGTAGCCCCCGGCAATACCCTGCGCGGCCAACTCGTCGAGGACCGGACCCACCGGCCGGTCCAGCCGCAACAGGACCTCATGGAAGTGCGGCGCGGTGAACGCCGCGTGCACACCGGGGATCGTGCTGAGCGCAGACGCCAGCTCAGTGGTGCGGACCATCGAGGCCGATGCGACCCGCTCCAGCCCCAGGGGACCGACAATCGCCAGATAGATCGTCGCTGCCGTCATCAGCAGGCCCTGATTGGTGCAGATGTTGGAGGTCGCCTTGCCACGACGGATGTGCTGCTCGCGCGCCTGCAAGGTCAGCGTGAAGCCCGGTCGGCCATCCAGATCCAGCGTTCGACCGACGATGCGCCCGGGCATCTGCCGCACGTGCTCCATGCGCGTCGCCATGAAGCCGAAGTACGGCCCACCGGAGGAGAGAGGAATACCCAACGGCTGGCCCTCGCCCACCGCGATATCGACGCCCTTGGCGCCCCACTCGCCCGGCGGCTTGAGCAGCGCAAGCGAGGTCGGGTTCACCGCCGCGATGACCAGTGCGCCGTGCGCATGACCCCACTCGGTGAGGCTATCGACATCCTCGAGCACACCGAAGAAGTTCGGCTGCTGGATCACGATGGCCGTGATGTCCTCGCCCTCGAAGCGGGCCAGCGCGTCCAGGGCAGTCTGGCCTGTGGACGGATCGAACGGCACTTCCTCGAAGATAAGTCCCTGGTTGCTTGCAATCGCCTCGACGCACTTGCGGTACGTCGGGTTGACCGCGCGAGGCATCAGGATCCGCGCTGCCTTCGAGCGCCGATTTGCGCGCACCGCCATCAGGCAAGCCTCCGCAAGTCCCGACGCGCCGTCGTACAGCGACGCGTTGGAGACCTCCATCGCGGTCAGGTTCGCAATCATCGTCTGGTATTCGTAGATCGTCTGCAGCGTGCCCTGGCTCGCCTCGGCCTGGTAGGGGGTGTAGGCGGTGTAGATCTCACCGCGCGTCGTGATTGCCCATACCGCTGCCGGGATGTGATGCTCGTAGGCGCCGGCCCCGATGAAGTTCAGCGGCCGTCCGTCACGCGCCGCGCGCTCCGACATCAGCCGCCCGATCTGCATTTCGGACAGGGCCGCCGGGATAGCGGTCAGGGGGCCGGCACGCAGGGCGGCCGGGATCTCGTCGAACAGCTGCTCTATGCTCGCCACGCCGATCGTGTCGAGCATTTCGCGAACGTCGTCCGCGGTATGCGGGATAAATGCCATGTCGCCCTCCGGGGTAGTCAGACCTACTCTTCTGACTCGGCCAGCACACTCTGGTAGCCGGCGGCATCCAGTAGCGCGTCCACGGCCCCGGCGTCGGCTGGCGTCAGCTGCCATAACCAGCCCTCGCCATACGGATCGGTGTTGATCTTCTCCGGCGCATCCGCCAGCGCTGCGTTGCCGGCGACCACCGTACCGGCCAGCGGGCTGTAGACGTCGGACGCTGCCTTCACCGACTCCACGACAGCACAGGCGTCACCGGCGGCGAGCGCGCGACCGGACTCAGGCGTCTCGGCAAACACAATGTCGCCCAGCGCGTGCTGAGCGTGATCGGTGATACCAATGGTCACGGTGCCGTCCGAATTGCGGCGCACCCACTCGTGCGTCTTGGTGTAACGAAGCTCGGCGGGCAGGTTGTTGCTCATGTACGCATCCTTGAAATCGGTTGGACTTGAAGCTTTAAGTGAGAGATGAAAACGTGGCTGCAACGTCAGAGCGAGATCATGGCCTTGCCATGGCGCACGAACGGCGGCCTGACCACTCGGGCGCGCAGGCGCTTGCCGCGAATGTCGACTTCGACCTCGGCGCCGGTGCCCGCAGGCACGCGCGCCAGCGCGATTGAGCGCTCCAGCGTCGGCGAGTACGTGCCACTGGTGGTGTGTCCCTCGCCTGCCGGCGAATGGACGCTCTGGTGCGAACGCAGAATGCCGCGCTCCTCGAGCAGCAGGCCGACCAGTCGCTGCGGCACGCCGCCACGCTGCTGCGCCTCCAGCGCAGCGCGTCCGATGAAATCTCGCGGGGTATCGAGCGCCAAGGTCCAGCCGAGGCCCGACTCCAGCGGCGTCGTCGTCTCATCCATGTCGTTGCCGTACAGGTTCATGCCGGCCTCGAGCCTGAGCGTATCGCGCGCTCCCAGACCGCAGGGACGCACCCCCGCTGCCAGTAATCGTTGCCAGAACCCGACCGCCTCGGCGGCGGGCAACATAACCTCGAAGCCGTCCTCACCGGTGTAGCCGGTGCGGCCGACGAACAGCCCCGACTCGCCACCCCACTCGGTTGCGAAAAAAGGCTCAAGCGCCAGCGCCGCCGTACTATGCGCCGCAGCCCACAGGCCCGCCGTCAGGGCACGGGCCTTAGGACCCTGCACCGCGACCATCGCAAGATCGTCGCGTTCGGCGATACGCACGTTGAATGGCTCGGCGTGCCGACGGATCCACACCAGGTCCTGCGCCGCAGTGCCGGCATTGACCACCACGCGATAGCGACCAGGGCCACGGTAATAAACGATCAGGTCGTCAAGTACGCCGCCCTGTTCGTTGAGCATGCAGCTGTAGAGGGCCTTGCCGGGAACCTGCAGCCGATGGACGTCGTTGGCGAGCAGATGGCCCAGGAAGGCAGCCGCATCGGGGCCTTCAACGTCAACGGCTCGCATGTGCGAGACGTCAAAGACGCCAGCCGCACGACGGACAATGTGGTGTTCGTCAAGTTGGGAGCCGTAGTGCAGTGGCATGTCCCAGCCACCGAAATCGACCACGCGCGCACCAAGCGCAACGTGTTGCCCGTACAAGGGGGTCTGTTGAGTCATCCGGATCTCCGAGGTAGACACCACCGGACGACCCGCCGCCCCCATAAAATAGGAACGACAGGCCGTCGCCTGTCGCCCCTCTGTCCTGTGACCTGAGAGATCGGGCACAGCTCATGCCATGCCGCACCCCTTCGGTGGATCCTGACGCACTGCGCCGGATCGCTCTCCAGAGTTCGCGAGACCATGCCGTTTCTTTGCCTGAGCGTTTCCGGGCGGGTTGCGCCTTCGGCGTCGCGCGTACTGGAGCTTCAATGCGCCAGCCTCACGATCTCTCCGGACATGTCTTGAACGCGAAGCGGTAATCATAGCGGTGCGTTCCACGCGCCGGCGAAGAAAAACTACCTACCTGCTGAATCAGCGCGGTCCGCCGCTACGCGCGTAAGCCGCGGCTCGATGTCTGCCTGGAGGCGGTATCAGCGTCGACGGCAGCCGGGCTGAATGCCCGTTCAGGGCTGTTGCGCCAACGAGACGGCCGCTGATTGCTGCGGCGCACTAATGAAAAAATTGCAGGCTTTTTAATTAATTGCGCGACTTTCGCGACAATCTTGCGTCACACATGTTGTTGCGACACACTGGGCGTATCTGCCACGCACGATGCCATTGTCCAGGCGTTCAATCGCCTGAAGACGCATCCCTTGGCAAACGCTAACGCCCGTACACAGCGAAGGAAGTATCCAAATGAAGTCGACTCTCTCCTATGCGATTGCCGCTATCCTCGGAGGCGTTGCCATCGGCGCCGCGGCCGCAGAGCCCGCCGCGGACTCGCTGGGTGAGATCATCGTGACCGCGCAGCGCCGCTCGGAAAGCATGCAGGACGTCCCTATCTCGATGCAGGCCTTCACCGAGAAGGCACTGGGCGAGCTAAACGTCGCGACCTTCGACGACTACATCAAGTACCTGCCGAACGTCACCTCGGCGAACAACGGCCCCGGCCAGAACGAAATTTTCATGCGCGGCCTGAGCGCCGGCGCACAGCCGAGCCAAGGCAGCGGCTCGACCGCCGCGTTCCCGAACGTCGCGATCTATCTCGATAACCAGTCAGGCCAGCTGCCGGGCCGAAACCTGGACATCTACGCTGCAGACCTTAACCGCATCGAAGTGCTGGAGGGCCCGCAGGGCACGCTGTTCGGCTCCGGCGCCGAAGCGGGCATGATCCGCTACATTACCAACGAGCCGAAGCTCAACGTGACCGAAGGCAGCGTCAAGGCCGGCTACGGCGTAACCGCTCACGGCGACCCGAACTCGGACATGACTGCGGTCCTTAACCTGCCGCTGATCACCGACAAGATGGCAGTGCGCGCCGTAGTCTTCGCCGATCACCGCGGTGGCTACATCGACAACGTGCCGGCGACGTTCACGCGCCGCAACACCGACGTCGGCATGCACTACGCCAACTACGCCGCGGTCGAGGGCGCATGCCCCGATGGCTTGCCGAACAACGGCTGGTGCGTGCCCCCGGGCACCGCGTCGGCCAACAACAACGCCATTGCCGCCCGCGCGATCAATCCGACCACCTACCAGGGCATCCGCGTCGAAGCGAACTACAAGTTCAACGAGGACTGGGACCTGCTGGTCACGCAGATGTACCAGAACATGCAGGCCGACGGCGTGTTCTACCAGCAGCCGACCGGCTCCAATGGCGAGACGCTCAAGCCGCTCGAAGTAACACTGTTCAACCCGTCCTACGACAAGGACAAGTTCGAAAGCACCGCCTGGACGCTGAACGGCAAGATCGGCGCGCTGCGCGCCGTCTACACCGGCGGCTATATGGTCCGCAAGGTCGAGCAGGTCAACGACTACACGAACTACTCGCGCGGCGTGTATGCCGACTACTACCAGTGTCATGGCGCGTCGGAGTCCAACCCGGCCACCTGCTACTCGCCGACCGCGATTTGGCGCTCCGCCGAGCGCAACGAGCACATGCAGCATGAGTTCCGCGTGTCGAGCCCGGACGACTGGCGCCTGCGCTTCATTGCCGGCGCCTATTACCAGGACAACAAGCTGTTCGACCAGAGCGACTGGCGCTACAAGTCGGTCCCGGCCTGCACTGCCAACACCGCTCCGGGCACGCCCGGCAACACCGACTGTTTCACGCCGATCGGTCAGTTCCCGGGCACGACGGTGGGCCGACCCGGGGTACGCGACCCGAACAGCTCGTTCTTCCAGGACGACGTGCGCGAGACGAAGCAGACCGCTTTCTTCTTCTCAACCGACTACGACATCATCCCGAAGGTACTGACAGCGACTTTCGGCATGCGCCACTTCCAGTTCAAGAACTCGCTCAAGGGCAACGTCGCTATCAGCTTCGGCTGCTTCCAGGGCGGACTGCCGGCCGGTGGCTGCGTGATGGGCTACGACCTCAACAGCCAGCACCTGTCGGACACCGAGTCGGGCAACAAGAGCCGCGCGAACCTCACCTGGCACGTCACCCCGGACCTGATGGTGTACTACACCTACTCGCAGGGCTTCCGCCCGGGCGGCTTCAACCAGAACGGCGGTGCACTGCACGCCTACGGCGAAGACGGGGTACAGCAGTACGCGGTGCCGTCGTCGTATCAGTCGGACAAGCTGGCCAACAATGAAATCGGCTGGAAGGCCGAGTTCTTCAATCGCCGCCTGCAGTTCAACGGTGCGATCTACAAGGAGAGCTGGGACAACGTCCAGGTCGCGTTCTTCAACCCCGGCCTGGTCGGCAACGTCTTCTACAACACCAATGGCCAGAACTTCGAGTTGAAGGGCCTGGAGCTGTCGCTGGTCGCACGCCCGCTGGCCGGACTGACCGTGCAGGCTGGCGGCTCCTGGAACCAGAGCAAGCAGACCAACTCGCCGGCACTGATCGACAACAACCCGGCGAGCGCCAACTTCGGCCACCCGATCACGAAGAACTGCGACAGCGAAGGCGCGAACTGCGTTGCCGTCACCAACCCGTTCGGCCCGATCGGCTCGCCGACCGCGAACTCGCCGCCGATGCAGTTCAGCCTGCGCACGCGCTATCAGTTCTCGATCGGCGAGTACCAAGCGTTCTTCCAGGCGGGCGCCGCGCATATCGGCCACTCGTTCACGCAGGCGGGCGCCAACCCGTCGATCGCCGAGGCCGGTGGCATCACCACCGGTCGGCTGCGCTTCGAGAACCCGGCCTACTCGAGCTACGACGCCTCGTTCGGCATCTCCAAGGACCAGTGGAACGTGTCGATCGTGGGCGAGAACCTCTCCAACTCGAACGCCGCGACCTTCACCAGCACCGACCAGTTCATCGTCGCGCAGACGCCGCTGCGGCCGCGGGTGCTGGGCGTATCGATGGGCTGGAAGTTCTAAACTGCAAATGGCCGCGGGGCCGGGGCAGCAGGCCTCCCCCGCCGAGCGAAAATCAGACGGGACCTTCGGGTCCCGTTTTTTTTGCCCTAAAAGCCCGCGCACCGCGCCAGCGTGTATTCTTGGCCCTCGCTTTGCGGAAACTCCCTGAAGAGGTGCCCGTGTCCCAACGATCCTTTATCGAAGCCCGCTCGATCGACTACGTTCCGCTCGCGGAGCGACACGGCAAGGTCTGGCACCTCTGGCCAGTGTGGTTCACCGGTGACGCCCATCTGGCAACGATAGCGACCGGCGCCGTGGGCATGGCGCTCGGCGGCAACCTCGCGTGGATGGTGATCGCCGTTCTGATCGGCTCCGCGCTTGGCACGTTCTTCATGGCGTTCCACTCGACCCAGGGCCCGCAACTGGGCCTGCCGCAGATGATCCAGTCGCGGCCTCAGTTCGGCTACATGGGCGCGCTGCTCGTCTGGGCCGTTGCGCTGGTCACCTACATCGGCTTCAATGCCTTCAACCAGCTGCTCGCGGCCGACACGCTCACCACGCTGTATGGCAGTGATCGACAGATCACGATGCCTATAGTCGGCGTCGTTGCCGCCCTGCTCGCCGTGGTCGGCTACGACTGGATTCATCGCATCCAGCGCATCCTCGCCTTCATCCTGATAGCCGGCCTGGCGGTGATGACCGTTGCGGTCGCGACCTCCGCCCACTTCGAGCCCGCCCAGCTCTACCTAGGCGACTTCAAACCCGTGCCGTTCCTCGTGCAGGTGTTCGCCGCAGCGTCCTACCAGATCGCCTGGTCGGTCTATGTCTCGGACTACTCCCGCTACCTGCCACGCGACGTCGGCGTCGCGGCCTCGTTCTGGTGGACGTACCTTGGTGCCTATATCGGCGGCTCCTGGACGATGCTGGTCGGTACAGTTGCCGCGGCGATGTTCCCCGCCCTTGGGTTAACGCCAGCGCTGAGGGCCGCTGCTGACCAACTCCTGCCCGGCTCGGGCACACCGCTACTGATCGCCTCCCTGCTCGGGCTGGTGACAATCACGACGTTGAACTTCTACGGCGCATCGCTGACGTTGCTTAGCGTGGCCGACTCGATCAAGCCGATCAAAGCCACCGCCATGAAGCGGGTCGCGACAATTGCCCTGTCATTGGTCGTCTCGGTGGGACTCGCCCTCACCGCCTCAAAGGACTTCGTGCACACGTTCTCCGAGTTTCTGGCGATCCTGCTGTACCTGTTCACGCCGTGGACAGCGATTAACCTGGTGGACTTCTACTGGGTCCGTCGCGGCCGCTATTCGGTACGCGAGATCTTCAACCCGTATGGCATGTACGGCCGTTGGAACTGGCGCGGACTGGTGGCCTATGGGGTCGGCTTCTTGTCGATGGTGCCGTTCTTCAGCACGCAGGTGTTCACCGGCCCCATCGCACGGATGATCGGTGGGGCGGATGTCGCGATGATGGTGGGCCTGCCGGTCTCGACCATCGTCTACCTGTTGGCGTGTCGCTCGCTGGATGTGGAAGCCGAGGCGCGCCAGGCCGCGCTGGCGGACGTCGGCCTCGACCCGGCCTAAGCGAACCGACAAGAACGCAGCGGGCGGACTTTTCCCGCCCGCTGCCATCACACTCAGCGCTGGCGAGTCTGCCAGTCGGGTGCCTCGTAGAACGGCGCCTGCGAACGGGGCAGTAGCGCCTTGCCCAGGATGTGATCAGCCGCCTTCTCGGCCAGCATGATCGTTGGCGCGTTGAGGTTGCCGTTGGTGATCGACGGCATGATCGACGAATCAACCACCCGCAAGCCCTCCAACCCATAGACCCGCGTCTGCGGGTCGACGACCGCCATCGGGTCATCCGCCGCCCCCATCTTGCAGGAGCAGGACGGGTGATAGGCGGTCTCGACTTTCTGCCGGATGAACTCGTCGATCTGTTCGTCGGTCTGCACCGCGTCACCCGGCTGAATTTCACGGCCGCGATAACGATCGAAGCTTTGCTGTGAAAATATCTCGCGCGTCAGCCGCACGCAGGCTCGCATCTCGGCCCAGTCGTCCGGGTGGCTCATGTAATTGAACAGGATCTTCGGCTTGTCGAGCGGGTTACGGCTCGCAAGCCTGACGTGGCCGCGACTCTTCGAGCGCATCGGCCCGACGTGGGCCTGGAAGCCGTGCTCGCTGCAAAGTGACGTGCCGTCGTAGCTGACGGCCATTGGCAGGAAATGATACTGGATGTCCGGGTACGGGATGCCAGCGCGGCTGCGCAGGAAGCCGCAGGTCTCGAAGTGGTTGGTCGCACCCAGGCCCGACTTGAACAGCACCCACTCGACACCCAGCTTGAGCTTGGCGAACGGATTCATGACCGAGTACAGCGTGACAGGCTCCTTGCACGCCACCTGGAAGTAAAACTCCAGATGATCCTGCAGGTTCTCGCCAACGCCTGGCAGATCGTGCACCACGGGGATGCCGAGCTGCTGCAGTTCCGCGCCCGGGCCTACGCCAGAGAGCTTGAGTAGCTGCGGCGAGGCTATCGAGCCGGCCGACACGATAACTTCGCGTCGGGCACGCACGACCCGCTCGGTGCCACCCTGCGTATAGCGCACCCCAACCGCGCGGCGCCCCTCGAACACCACCTGACTTGCAAGCGCGCGGGTCTCGACTTTCAGATTCTGGCGCTTCATTGCCGGCCGCAGGTAGGCGTTCGCAACACTCGCCCGGATGCCGCGGTCGACCGTCATGTCCATCCGGCCAAAACCTTCCTGCTGGAAGCCGTTGACGTCATCGGTCAGCGGGTAACCGGCCTGCTTCGCCGCGCCAAGCCAGGCCGCGTGCAGCGGATTCTTCACGGTGCCGTAGCAGGTCCCGAGCGGGCCGTCGCCGCCACGATAGTCAGTGCCGCCCTCGGCGCGCTTCTCGGCGCGCTTGAAGTACGGCAGTACGTCGGCGTAGCTCCAGCCGCTCGCGCCCTCTGCCTCCCAACGCTGGAAGTCGAGCGCATTGCCGCGGATATAGACCAGGCCATTGATCGAAGAGGACCCGCCGAGCACTTTGCCGCGCGCCGTGTGGATGCTACGACCGCCGAGGCCTGGCTCCGGCTCCGAGTAGTAGAACCAGTTGAACTGCTCGCGATTCATCGGAATCGCAAGAGCCGACGGCATCTGGATGAAGATCGAGCGGTCGGAGCCGCCGTACTCGAGCAGCAACACCGTGTTGCGACCGTCCGCGCTGAGCCGGTCCGCGAGCACGCAGCCAGCGGAGCCGGCGCCGACGATCACGTAGTCGTAAGTCACATTGTCCACGGCATCGCCTTCAGTAGGGGGCCTCTACGTCGCCCATCGCGACATAGACACTCTTGAGTTGCGTGTAGTGCTCAATCGCTGCACGGCCGTTTTCACGGCCCAGCCCGGAGCGCTTGTGACCGCCAAACGGCAGCTCGATCGGCGTGACGTTGTAGTGATTGATCCAGCACGTGCCCGCCTCGAGACGGGCGATCACGCGATGACCACGCGTCAAATCGTTGGTGAACACGCCGGCGGACAAGCCAAACTCGGTCGCGTTGGCGCGCGCAACCACCTCGTCCTCGTCATCAAACTCAAGCACGCTCATGACCGGACCGAAGATTTCCTCACGCACGATCGCCATGTCGTCGTGACAACCATCAAAGACCGTTGGCGCGACGAAGAAGCCGTTGGCGAGGTCACCCGTCGTGACGCGATAGCCACCTACCAGCAGCTTCGCGCCCTCCGCCTTGCCGCGCGCGATGTAACCGAGCACCTTTTCCATGTGCGCTTCGGAGATCAGCGCGCCCACCTGGGTCTGCGGATCCATCGGATCTCCGACCCGCATCGCCGCAACACGCGCCTTGAGCTTCTCAAGGAACGCCGCCTTGACCTTGCGATGAACGAATACCCGGGTGGCGTTCGAGCACACTTCTCCGGCCGAATAGAAGTTTGCGAGCAGTGCGCCGCCCACTGCATTGTCGAGCTTGGCGTCGTCGAACACGATCAGCGGCGACTTGCCGCCTAGTTCAAGGGTGACGTACTTGAGCGTGCTCGAAGCGTCGCTCATGACGGCCTTGCCGGTGCCTACTTCGCCAGTCAACGAGATCTTGCGAATACCGGGATGCCGGCTCAGTAGCCGGCCCGTATCGGCCTTGCCCTGCACCACCTGGAACACACCTGGCGGCAGTCCGGCAGCATCGAACGCCTTGCCAAGCTCGATTGCCGTCAGCGGGGTCAGCTCGGCCGGCTTGAAGATCATCGCGTTACCGCAGGCAAGCGCTGGCGCTGACTTCCAGCAGGCGATCTGGATCGGGTAGTTCCACGCGCCGATACCGGCCACGACGCCGAGCGGCTCGCGTCGCGTATAACCAAAAGCGCTGGGACCGAGATCGAAGTGTTCGCCGGCAATCGTTGCGGCGATGCCCGCGTAATACTCCAGACAGTCGGCCCCGGAGAGCACATCGACAGCGCTGGTCTCCTGGATCGGCTTGCCCGTGTCGCGCGTCTCAAGCGCGGCGAGCTCGGCATTACGCGCGCGCAGGATATCGGCCGTGCGCCGCAGCACCCGGCCGCGTTCAGCACCGGTCATGGCCGCCCAGCGCCTCTGACCTTCAGTCGCCGCCGCAACGGCCGCGTCGACCTCCGCCGGACCGTCAATGCGCAACTCGGCAAGCGTCGCGCCGGTGGCAGGATTGATCGTACGGAAGTGCCCGCTCGCGGCAACCACGCTCACGCCCGCACCCGCGGCTGGCGGCAGCGGCGACAAGGGCCGATCGCGCAACCGACCTTCGACGAATGCGGTGAGCAACCCACGGGCTGCCTCGCTATCCGCTTCGGCCCAGTCCGACAACGCCGCACGCAGCCAAACCCCGTCGATCATTGCGGCAATCATCGCCGCGAGCGTGCGCGCCTCGTCCGGCGACAGCATCTGGCCCAGCGCGTGCCGCAGGTTCGACAGCATCCGGCGCTGGTAGGCCTTCTGTACGCGCAGCAGCGGCGGCAGGTGGCGCAACTGGCCCCAGAACGCGAGCCAGGCATTACCGGTGCGCTGGCTGAACTCCTCCGGCGCAAGGTTTGCATCGATAACCGCCTGCACTCGGCCGCGGGGCGTGCGTGCAAGACGCAGCTTGGCGCGGACGTTGGCGTGAACGCGGCGACTGAGGCTGCGAAAGGCGGCCTCCAGCAGGCCATCTTTGTCACCAAAATAGTGCCCAATCAGGCCTGCGGAAACACCGGCACGACCCGCGATCTGGGCCAGGGTGCTGCCCACAAAGCCAAGCTCAGCCAGGCAATCGATCGCGACCTCGATCAGTTGTTCGCGCCGATCCTCCTCCAGCCGTTCGCCACCGGGCGGCTTTGCGGCGTCGGACTCGGCGGCAGGGCCGCCTTTGCTTGATTGATTGTTCAGCGTGGTGCTCCCAGTAGATGCCTGCGGCTGCGCAAGCCGGGCTGCAGGGCCCTTTTCGGGACCCTTTGCGCAGCCAGAGTTTGCGACTATTTGTCTTTACTATCAAATAGTTCAGAATTCTGCTCGGCCTTCACGGCCGAGCCGTTGAACGGCCATTCAGCCGCGCCTTGAGCAGATCATGCCGCCGACGCATAAACAGGGTCAAGCGGGAGCCGGATTGGGGCCCTCGCAGCACACGCGGAGCCGCGAGGCGCTATAGCGACCTCGCGCTGCACCGCCGGCGCGAGACGCGACCTCAAGACCCTGCCACCGACAGGGCGAACTTCGGGCGCGGGGTAACGCGGCAATAGCTTGGGTGGCCTCTGCAGGCCCGGCAAGTAATCCGGGCTTTGGGCCGGGCCTAAGACGCCCCGAGGCAAGCCAATGCCGCAAACTGATCAGACCGGCCGAGCCTGCATGACCATACTGCCGCATGGATTCAGGAGATCGGGCACCTATGGACGAGCAACCGGTAGAGGCGTCGGCGCGACGCAATCGTGGCGGCGGCCGTGAGGCGAAGCGCGCGGCACGCGCGGCACGCTCGGCAGTCACCATTCCGTACATCACCCGCTCGATACCTTACTTCGAGGTGCTCGGCGAGGAGGGACTGGCGACCATCGAGGCCAACGCCGACACCATCCTTGCCGAGATCGGCATCGACTTCCGCGACGACCCCGAATCCCTCGAAATCTGGCAGGCGGCCGGCGCCGAGATTGATGGCGAGCGCGTCCGCTTCCCGCGCGGCATGTGCCGCTCGCTGGTACAGAAGAGCGCGCCACGCGAGTTCGTCCAGCACGCCCGCAACCCGGCCCGCAGCGTGGTCATCGGCGGCCGCAACACCGTGTTTGCGCCCGCTTACGGCTCACCCTTCATCCGCAGCCTCGACGAAGGTCGCCGCTACGCGCGTATCGAGGATTTTAAGAACTTCGTCAAGCTGGCCTACATGGCGCCTGCGCTGCATCACTCGGGCGGCACGATCTGCGAGCCCGTCGACCTGCCGGTCAACAAGCGCCACTTCGACATGGTTTACAGCCACATCAAGTACAGCGACAAGGCGTTCATGGGCAGCGTCACGGCGCCCGAGCGCGCCGCAGACACCGTCGAGATGGCGAAAATCCTGTTCGGACCGGACTTCATCGACCCGGTGACCGGCCGCAACAAGACCGTACTGGTCAGCCTGATCAACGCCAACTCGCCGATGACTTTCGATGCGACGATGCTCGGCGCGCTGAAGGTCTACGCGCGCGCGAACCAAGCCACGATCGTCACGCCATTCATCCTCGCTGGCGCCATGTCGCCGGTGACCGTGGCTGGCACCGCTGCGCAGACGCTCGCCGAATCACTGGCTGGCATGGCGTTCGCGCAGCTGGTAAACCCCGGCGCACCGGTCATCTTTGGCAGCTTCGCCTCATCGGTCTCGATGCAATCGGGGGCGCCGACGTTCGGCACACCGGAGCCTGCGCTCGTGCTGTACGTCATGGCCGCCCTCGCCCGCCGGCTCGGCGTGCCGTTCCGCTCAGGCGGCGGACTGTGCGGCTCGAAGATCCCGGATGCGCAGGCCGCGTACGAGTCTGCGAACACACTGCTACCGACCTGCCTCGCGGGGGTCAACTTCGTGCTGCACACCGCCGGCTGGCTCGAAGGCGGCCTGTCGATGGGCTACGAGAAGTTCGTCATGGACGCCGACCAGGCCGGCATGATGCAGACCTTCCTCGCGGGCGTGGACATGACCGAGAACGGCCAGGCGATGGACGCCATCCGCGAGGTCGGCCCCGGCAAGCACTTCCTCGGCTGCGCGCACACGCAGGCAAACTTCGAGACGGCGTTCTACCGCTCGCCGCTCACGGACAACAACAGCTTCGAGCAGTGGGAAGCCGAGGGCGCGAACGACATCTCGGTACGCGCGAACGCCTACTGGAAGAAGCAGCTGGCCGAGTACGAAGCGCCGCCGCTCGATCCGGCGATCGACGAGGCGCTGCTCGACTACATGACCCGCCGCAAGAGCTCGTTCCCGGACTCGAACGTCTAGGCCGCGGGCAGCCAGAGCAGCGGCAACGACCGGTGCTCGAGCGGAGCACCGGCCGGCAGCTCTGCTTCAAGGCCGCGGAACTCAGGCGAGGCGGTGTACAGACGCACACCCCGACTGCCGGTCAGACGCGCGGCAGCCGACGGCAGCGGCGCGCCTCTTCATACCTCTGCGTCAGCAGGTCGCGGAGGTTCGCAACACGCGAAACCCGAGCCATAGCCAGCCCAAACAGCCAGCGGCAAGGGTGATGGTCAATGCCGCCAGTGGCGTCCAGTGCTGATCGACCGCAGCAGGCGATAACGCCAGCGCGAGCCCCGCGACCATCACCAGTCGCGCGCACTCGATCCATGCGAAGCCCCGCCGCGCCTCGGTGAGCCCCCCCAGAGCCCATTGGCAGCCCGCCAGCAATGCCAGCCACGCAAGCGCGGTACCCGCCGGCCAGCCTGGCGCCGCGGCAAGGAAATAGGCCCCCATCCCGAGTACGACCAAGCCCTGCAGCACGCAATACCACCCGAGCGCGGACGGCAGTGGCGGTGCGAACTTCGAATAGCGCGCCAACTGGAAGGCGGCCTTCGGCGCTCGCTCGGCGACGCCAGCGGGTCGCCAGCCTGGGCGGGCCACGAAGACCCGCAGCCGATCAGACCACGTGCGCGCCTGCGCGGCGTCGCGCAGCAGCGTGGCGTAAGTGTGCAGGTTGGCCCACAGCGGGTTCCACGAGCGCAGCGGATCCCGAGTTCCATAGACGACCGGGACCGAAGCAAGCTCGGGCTGAAAGGTGCCAAACAGACGATCCCAGACGATCAGGATCCCGCCATAGTTGCGATCGACGTACTCGTCATTCACGCCGTGGTGAACACGGTGATTCGAGGGCGTCGCCAGAATGCGATCAACCACACCGAGGGAGCCCACCTGCTCGGTATGAATCCAGAACTGGTACAGCAGATCGATCAGGCTGACGAACAGGAACAGTTGTGGCGGAAAGCCGGCCAGCGCCATCGGCACGTAGAACAGCCACGACAGCAGGAACCCGCTGGAGGTCTGGCGCAACGCCGTCGACAGGTTGAACTCCTCGCTCTGGTGATGCACGACGTGTGCCGCCCACAGCACATTGATCTCGTGCCCGAGCCGGTGGTTCCAGTAGTAGAGGAAGTCGTACAGCAGCAGCGCTGCCACCCAGACCCAGACACGCGTCTGGTCGAGCGTCGCCAGCCGCGCGCTGTCGTAGAGCGCGACGTAGATGCCGAAGCTGAACACGCGGGTGTAGACGCCGACGTAAGTCGACAACGCGCCCAGGCTAATACTGCCCAGTGCATCGCCGATTCGGTACGGGCTGCGACGGCGTAGCGCCGCCACCCCACACTCGACCGCGATCAGCAGCAGGAACACCGGCGTCGCCCAGAGAAGTACCTTCTCGTACATGGCGGCGGCCGGTGACCGGCCTACTCGCGCGCCGCCGGGCGGCGGGTACGGCGCTCCCGACCGTCGGTCTGCACCACCGCCTTCGGCTCCGGCAGGTCGACGACCTTGCGCAGGTTCGGGTACGGCGCCGTCTTGTGCGGGAATGCCATCGACTCGACGAAGTGCGCCTGGAAGCGCGGCTCTATCGCGGTCTCGATCTTCTCGACCTTGCGGACGATCTTCTCGATCACATCACGCGAACGAGAATCCAGCAGCGCGATGCGCGCGCCTGTCCCCGCGGCGTTGCCTGCCGAGGCGACGTTGGCAAGATCACAGTCGGGTATCAGGCCGAGCACCATCGCGTACTTGACGTCGATGTGGCTGCCGAACGCGCCCGCCAGGCGGATGCGCTCGACGCGCTCGATGCCGAGACGCTCCATCAGCAGCAAAATGCCCGCGTGCAGCGCAGATTTTGCAAGCTGAATGGCACGCACGTCGTTCTGCGTGATCGCGAGGCGCTGTTCGCCGTCATGCAGCACGTAGGCGTGGGTGCGGCCGTTGGCGATGATGCGCGGCGAACGGGCGGCAAACGAGGCGTCCACCACGCCATCCTGGTTGATGATGCCAGTCAGATAGAGCTCTGCCATCACCTCGATGATGCCGGAGCCGCAGACACCGGTGATGCCGGTCTTGGCGGCCACCTCGGCAAAGCCCGGCTCATCCGACCACAGGTCGGAGCCGATAATCTTGAAGCGTGGCTCGAGCGTGTCGCGATCGATGCGCACGCGCTCGATCGCGCCGGGAGCAGCGCGCTGACCGCAGCTGATCTGCGCACCCTCGAAAGCGGGACCGGTGGGACTTGAGCAGGCCACCAGCTTGTCGCGATTGCCGAGCACGATCTCCGCATTGGTGCCGACATCGACGACCAGCGTCATCTCCGTGGCAAGGTCGGGGCGCTCGGCGAGCACGACGCCGGCGGTGTCGGCACCGACGTGACCTGCGATGCACGGCAGCACATAGACCCGCGCGCTGGGATTAAGCGTGAGGCCTATTTCGGCGGCGGTGACCGTGGTCGCACTGTCGACGGCAAGCGCAAACGGCGCGCCACCGAGCTCAACCGGATCCAGGCCCAGCACCAGGTGATGCATGATCGGATTGCCGACCAGCGTCATCTCAAGAATGGCGCTGTGATCGACACCGGCGGAACGCGCAACGTCGGTCGCCAGATCGCTGAGCGCCGTACGCACGACCTCAGTCATCTGCGCCGCGCCGCCCGGGTTCATCATGGAATACGACACGCGGCTCATCAGATCCTCGCCGAAGCGGATCTGCGGGTTCATCAGACCGGCCGAGGCAACCACCTCGCCGTTGGTCAGGTCACACAGGTGGGCTGCAATCGTGGTCGAGCCGACATCCACCGCCATGCCGTAGACCTTCTCGCGAAAGCCAGGCCAGACGGCGACGATCTGCGTACGACCATGCACGGCAACCGTGACTTTCCAGTCACCTGCGCGCAGCGCGACCTGCAGGCCCTGCAGCACTTTCAGGTCGCAGCCGAGCCCGGTGAGCTGCCACTCGCGCGCAAGCGCATCCTGCATGCGCTGGAGATCGCCGGACGGATCGTGCATGTCGGGCTCGGTCACCTCGACGTAGTGCAGCGTAATCACCGGATACAGCTCGATGTCGCGGGCCTCGGCGGCCTTGCGTACCACCTGCCGATGCACCTGACTGCTTTCCGGGACGTCGACGACGACGTCGCCCTGCACGCGCGCCTGGCACGACAGCCGACGGCCAGCTGCCAGCACCTTGCGGTTGGCCAGGCGCTGCTCCGGCGTCGTCATGGCCGACAGATGGTCCGCCGCGGAACGCACGCCGTGCTTGGCAAACTCGCCTTCCTGGATCAGCACCTGACAGCGCGTGCACATCGCACGACCGCCGCAGACGGAGTCGATGTCAACGCCCAGCGTGCGGGCCGCCGACAACAGCGGCGTACCGATCCGGAACCGTCCGCGCTTGCCGGACGGCGTGAATACAACGAGAGCGTCAGGCTCGGTCACTGCATTTCCTCAGGGGGTCGTGCGACGGCGCAGGCCGCCTTCACGACGGCCACGGCCCGCGCCCTCGGTCGGCGCGCCGGCAGCCGGCACGTCGCGATACTTGCGGATCCAGCGCGCGCAATCCGGGTCATGGCCCATCATCACGTCCGCACCCATGACCGCCTGCATCGTCTCGAGGTGCAGCGGGTTGGTGATCGCGGAAGTCATGCCAGAGCCAATCGCCATCGTCAGGAACGCCGCGTTGATGCCGTGCCGGTTCGGCAGGCCGAAGCTGACGTTCGAGGCACCACAGGTCGTGTTGACCTTCAGTTCGGTCTGCAGGCGGTAGACCAGCCGCATGACCTGCACGCCGGCCTGGTTGATCGCACCGATCGGCATCACCAGCGGGTCGACGACGACGTCGCAGGCGGGGATGCCGTAGTCCGACGCGCGCTCGACAATCTTCTTGGCGACCAGGAAGCGCACGTCCGGGTCCTCGGAGATGCCGGTCTCGTCGTTCGAGATCGCCACTACCGCCGCGCCGTACTTCTTGATCAGCGGCAGCACGGTCTCGAGCCGGTCATCTTCGCCGGTGACGGAGTTCACGAGCGCCTTGCCCTTGTAGACGGCAAGTCCCGCCTCGAGCGCGGCGACGATCGAGGAGTCGATCGAAAGCGGCACGTTGGTGATCGACTGCACGAGCTGGATAGCGCGCGCGAGAATCGCCGGCTCATCGGCCAGCGGAATACCCGCGTTGACGTCGAGCATGTGGGCGCCGGCCTCGATCTGCGCCAGGGCATCGGCCTCGACGCGACTGAAGTCGCCCGAGGCCATCTCGGCGGCGAGGATCTTGCGACCGGTCGGGTTAATGCGCTCGCCGATGATGACGAACGGGCGGTTGAAGCCAATGACAACCTCGCGGGTCGCCGAACTGATTACGGTGTCGGTCATGATGTCTTCCTGTCCGAATTCTTGTCGCGATCCGGGTACCAAGGTACCCGCCCTTCGAGCACGCCGGACCTGTCGATGATCTCGGCTACAGACTCTTCCTGGCGGTACGCCATGACATGCACGCCGTGCACGCCCTTGATCGACCGCGCTTCCTGAATCATGTCGATGCAGACCTGCCGGCCCTCGCGCGCCTGGTCCTCGGCGCCGGCCATTCGCTTGATCAGCGCATCCGGCACATGCATGCCGGGCACGTTGTTGCGCATCCACTCCGCACCCTTCGCGGTCTTGAAAGGACCTACGCCGATGAGGATGAAAACCTTGTCGAGCAGCCCGAGGTCCTCGACGCCGCGCATGAACGCACGCAGTCGGTCCATGTCGTAGACGTACTGCGTCTGGATGAACTGCGCGCCGGCAGCAACCTTCTTGGCAAGGCGCATGGCGCGATGCTCGAGCGGCACGACCGTCGGGTTCTCCGCAGCGCCGAAGAAAACGCGCGGTGCTGAGGTGATCTTGCGGCCGCTCTGGAAGCGACTCTCGTCGCGCAACGTCCGACCGATCTCCAAGAGCGAGAGCGAGTCGAGGTCAAACACCGGCTTCGCCTGCGGGTGGTCCCCCGACTGCACGCCGTCGCCCGACAGGCACAGCATGTTGCAGACGCCCATCGCGGCACCACCAAGGATATCGCCCTGAATTGCGATGCGGTTCTTGTCGCGGCAGGAGATCTGCATCACCGGTGCGTAGCCGATGCGCGTCAGGAGAGCGCAAACCGCGAGGCTGGACATATGGCAGTTGGCACCCGAACCATCCGTCGCGTTGATTGCGTCGGCGTAGCCGTCGAATACCCGCGCCCGCTTGTAGACTTCTTCGGGATCAGCCGAGTCCGGCGGTGCCAATTCAGTAGTGATCGCGAAGCCACCGGCGCGCAGCACGCGCTCAAGGCGACCCGGCGAGCTATGTCCCGGCAGCTGGGGCAGGGCGTGGCCGGCTTCCGGTTCGTCGTCGAAGATCACTTCTTTGTCTCCGTCTTCGGCGGATCAGTCCGCTCACGCACCACCTTGAGCCACGATGAGCGACCCTCGAGGCGCCGATCCACCGGCAACTGCACGACGCGGATCTTATCGAGGCCACCCTTGATCCGGCCGGCACCTGTCCACGCTTCCACCCAGACGCAGCGCATCTCGGGCTTCACTTCGCAGTTGCCGTTCGCACGTACGCCGCCACAGGGGCCGTTACGCAGGCTCTTCGGGCAGTTCATGGAGCAGGACATGCCGGTCGAACTGAGCACGCACTGGCCGCACATCTTGCAGTCGAACAGCAGGCCCTTGACGTGGCGCTCCAGGAACGCCATCGGCCGCTCCAGCCGCTCGTAACCGATCGCCCGGAACATCGGCGCCAGGGCAACCAGCACGTTCTCGAGGGCGTTGTAGACGCGGTTAAGGCCGCCCGCATGGCGAACTGACCAGCGACGCACCGAATACATCTTAGACAGCCTCTGTCGGATCTGGGCTCGCCGGGGGCGGCGCGAGGCGCTCATCGTTGCCCTTGGCGCGGATGATGCGATCGAGGTCTTCGTCGGTGTAGCGGGCCTCAATGTCCGCGGCCGCGGCGCTCGCCACGGCCTGTAGGTCGTCATCGCACGTGGCCGGAGCGCTGCGCTTCCAGTCAGCAAGATACGCGTCGGAACTGCCCTTGCCGGCCCGCATGGCGGCACGATCGACCGCTTCCTGGAAGCGGTGCGACAGCTGGATCTTGGCGACCTCGCGGCCACGCTTGGCGATGACCTGCGCGGGAATGTCGCGCCAGGAAATGATGATCAGTTGAGCCATACCGCCACTCCTCAGCCGGTCGTGGGACGCGGCGCTTCGATAACCACAGTCGCTCCGGCCCGGCGCACTACATCGACCAGCGTGGTCGCAAGCTCGCCGTAGCCTGTCTGCCGTTCCTCGTAGGCGAGCCCGAGGCTCGCCGCAATGTCCGCCGCGCGCCGCTTCAGGTCCGCATCCGGCGCCTGGACGAGGTAAACCACCCGGCGATAGTTGCGAAAGTACTCGCCGGCGAGCTCCGGATGCCGATCCATGCCGAGCCCAACCCTCACCAGTCGCTCGTAGTGCCTGACCAGAAAGTCAGTCAGGTAAAAGGTCCCGGGCTCGGCGTCGTGCAGGTCTGAAAACACGGCTGACGTCGCGAAAAATTCATAACAGTGCGCCCCTGGCAGGCGCTCGACCTGTTCGGCGGCCAAGACCCGATCGAGTGCCCCGCCGGTACCGCAGTCGGCGTAAGCGACGAAGATCTGCCGGTAACTGGCGCGCGCCTCGCGGATCGCCGTCGCAACGCTGCCGGGGATCCGCTCAGGTCGGTTGTGCAGCTCAGGCGGTAAGCAGCTGACGTCCACCGCCGCCCAGCCATTCAGCCGCTTGAGTGCCGTTATTTCCCTGGCAAGGGCGCCGCAGGCTATGACGAGCACGCGGCCCGTATCGTCCACGGCACCCTCTCCTGGCAATCAGCGTGCGGCGCGCCGTGCCGCCACGAGCTGCTTGGCGGTCTCGACCGCGATGGCGGCATCGCGGCAGTAGGCATCCGCACCGACGGCCCTGCCGAACTCGTCGTTCAGCGGCGCACCACCGACGAGAATAATGAAATTCTCGCGGATGCCCTTTTCCTTGAGGGTGTCGATGACGACCTTCATGTAGGGCATCGTGGTGGTCAGCAGCGCCGACATACCGAGGATGTCAGGCTTGTGCTCCTCGATCGCGGCCAGGTACTTCTCGACCGGGTTGTTGATACCCAGATCGATGACCTCGAAGCCCGCACCCTCCAGCATCATGCCGACGAGGTTCTTGCCGATGTCGTGGATGTCGCCCTTGACGGTGCCGATCACGATCTTGCCAATCGGCTCCACGCCGGTCTCGGCGAGCAGCGGACGGAGAATCTCCATGCCGCCCTTCATCGCGTTGGCGGCGAGCAGCACTTCCGGCACGAACAGGATGCCGTCACGGAAGTCGACACCGACGATGCGCATGCCCTCGACGAGCGCCTCGTTAAGCGTCCGCTCCGGCGACCAGCCGCGCTTCAGGAAGATGTGGGTGGCTTCCTCGACCTCACTCTTCAGACCGTTGTACAGGTCGTCATGCACCTGCTCGGTGAGTTCCTGATCGTTCAGGCTGTTGAGATCGAATTCCTGCTCGTCGGCCATCGACGTACTCCCAGAGCGTTATTCAAGAGGGTGAAGCCCGCCGATGGGCGGCTCACACAGCGCCACGATGGTACGGGCTGGCGACCCGGGACAGTGGCGGTTTCGCGACTGACACATGCCCGAACGCGACATAGTTCCCCCGCAGAGCGGTCGCTGTCAATGCGGGCCAACATCGGCGACGGCCGTGCTTTTTTTCGCTAGGCCTATGAGTAAATTTACTTTTAGTTAGCGCGGCAATATGTGACCAGCAAGCGACCGGCCCGCCACCCACCGTCGCATTCCGACAACCCGCGCGGGCCTAAACGCCGATCGGACGGTCGTCCTCGGGCACGAGGGCGAGGGGCGCCTTGTGGCGAGTCTGGCGTTCGACGCTGGGCGGATAGCCGAACTGCTTGCGGTAGCACTTGGAGAAGTGCGGCGGCGACTGGAAGCCGCAGGCAGTGGTGATGTCCATGATCGGCATGGCCGTCTGCAGCAGCAGCTCACGCGCCCGCTTGAGGCGCAATTCAAGGTAATAGCGCTTCGGCACGCAGTTCAGGTGGCGCTTGAACAGCCGCTCGATCTGGCGCCGCGACAGCCCTGTTTCCTGGGCAATACGCTCCAGCGACATCGGTCGCTCGACGTTGGCCTGCATCAGCTCGGCGACCTTGATCAGGCTTTGATGGGACACCCCCACCTGGGCCCGCAGGGGCACGTACTGGCGATCCTTGTCGCTGCGGATCCGATCGACGATGAACTGTTCCGAGACCCGCTGGGAGATCTGGCTACCCAGCTTTTCCTCGATCAGGTTCAGCATCAGGTCCAGCGGCGCGACGCCGCCCGAGGCGGTGTAACGGTTGCGATCGATCGTGAACACCTGGTCGGAGATGATCACGCGGGGAAACTCCTCGCGCAGCGCCGAGACGTTTTCCCAGTGAATCGTTGCACGGCAGCGATCCAGCAGGCCCGCACGGGCGAGCGCGTAGCCGCCGGTACACAGGCCGCCGAGCCCGATTCGCTGCTCCGACAGGCGCCGCAGCGCGGCCAGCAACCCCGGCGAGACCGCTTCGCGAACATTGACCCCGCCACAGACGAAGACCACGTCGACGCGACCGATCTGGTCGAGGGCCACCGTGGGGGCGAGCGCAAGTCCATTGCTGGCGGTGACGGACTGGCCATCCAGGCTCGCGATCACCCACTCGTAGGCGACCTGGCCGGCCAGGGAATTGGCCATGCGCAGCGGCTCGACCGCGTTGGTCAGCGCGATCGCGGAATACTGAGGTAGCGTAAGGAACGCAAACCGACTCTTGCGAAACTGCAACGGGGCCTTCACGCGGCCTCCCCGACGATCGGAGTTAGGGGTAAACCGAAGTATACGACCGACTGGCGCATTTGCGTCAGAGTTTGTCGCAAATGGAGCCGTGCCGCCACGCCCTGCCGTTACACTTTCCCGCTGATTTTGTGCCTACCATTCGGCGACCGCCGGGTGCCTAGCGGCCAGTACGGAGACCTTTAAGAATGAAGACTCATGCCCGGGTGGTTGTGATCGGTGGCGGCGTTGTCGGCGTCAGCACCCTGTATCACCTCGCTAAGAAAGGCTGGTCCGACGTCGTGCTGCTGGAGCGCTCGGAGCTGACGGCCGGCTCGACCTGGCACGCAGCCGGTCTGCTGCCGCTCTTCAATATGAGCTACACGGTCGGCCAGCTGCATAAGTACTCGGTCGACCTGTACAAGCGGCTGCCCGCCGAGACCGGCCAGGACGTCAGCTTCCACGTCACCGGCAACCTCCGCCTTGCAACCAACCGCGACCGCATGGACGAGTACCACAAGTACTGTGGCACCGCGAACACGATCGGCGTGCCATTCCAGGTCATCACGCCTGCGCAGGTCAAGGAGCTTTGGCCACTCGTGGACCTCGGCGGCAAGAACGGCACGGCACCGATTGTCGGTGCTCTGTATCACCCCGACGACGGCCATATCGCGCCTGCGGATCTGACCATGGCGCTGCGCAAGGGCGCGCGCGCCGGCGGCGCCGAGATCTACGAGCAGACCGAAGTGCAGTCGGTGGCCCAGACAGCCAGCGGCGAGTGGCAGATCACCACCAACAAGGGCGTGATCACCTGCGAACACGTCGTTTGCGCGACCGGTAACTACGCCCGCCAGACTGGCCGCATGTTCGGCATCAACGTGCCGGCCATTCCGGTCGAGCACCAGTACATCGTCTATGACAAGTCACCGGAGCTGGAGGCGTACCGCGCTGCCGGCGGCCGCGAGCTTGCCGTGCTGCGCGAGTCCGACCAGTCGTATTACCTGCGCGAAGAGCGCCTCGGCTGGATCCTCGGCCCCTACGAGGCAGGCGCCCCCGCCCGCTTCGCCGACGGCGTGCCCGACTGGTTCGGCAAGAGCCTGTTCGAGGGCGACCTCGAGCGGCTGCTGCCGCACGTCGAGGCGGCCCAGCGTCGCGTACCGGCGCTTGAGAACTGCGGCATCAAGGACATCGTCAACGGCCCGATCTCGTACACCCCCGATGGCAGCCCGCTGGTGGGCCCGGCCTGGAACAAGCGGGGTCTGTGGCTGAACGAAGGCCACAGCTTCGGCATCACCGCCGCGGGCGGTGCGGCCTGGCAGCTGGCGGAGTGGATCGTGGAAGGCGAGCCGGGCATCGACATGCTCGCCGTCGACCCGCGCCGCTACGGGCCGTACACATCCAAGCGTTACGTCGTTCAGAAGAACGAGGAAACGTATCGTGACGTCTTCACGATCCACTTCCCGGACGAGGAGCGCCCGGACGGCCGCCCCGTGAAGACCAGCCCCGTCTACGACAAGCTTGCTCGCATGGGCGCCGTGTTCGGCGCGCGCTACGGCTGGGAGCGCGCGCTCTGGTTCGCGCCGAAGGGCGTTGAGGCCAAGGACGTCTGGAGCTTCCGTCGTTCGAACTACTTCGAGCACGTCGGCAACGAAGTGCGCCTGATGCGCGAGAAGGTCGGCGTCATCGACCTGGCCCCGTTCACCAAGTACGAGGTCAAGGGCGCCGGTGCCGAGGCCTGGCTCGATGGCCTGGTCGCGAACAAGGTGCCGACCAAGATCGGCCGCATCGCGCTTTGCCACGCGCTGACCAAGCGCGGCGGCATCCGCTCGGAATTCACGATCACCAAGATCGCCGACCACCACTACTACGTGGTCAGTGCCGGTGCGGCCGAAAGTTACGACAGCGACTACCTGAACAAGCACCTGCCAACCGATGGCTCGGTAAGCCTGCAGGACATCACGATGAGCCGCGGCTGCTTCGTGATTGCCGGCCCGCGCTCACGCGAGCTGATGGCAAAGCTGACCGACGCGCCGCTCGACAACACGTCGTTCCCGTGGCTGACCAGCCAGGTGATCGAGGCCGGCTACGCGACCAATGTCTACGCACTGCGCGTGAACTTCGTCGGCGCGCTGGGCTGGGAGCTGCACTTCCCGATCGAGTACGCCCACAGCCTGTTCGATGCAATCTTCGCCGCAGGCGAGGAGTACGGCATCGGCATGGTCGGGATGCGCGCGATGGAGTCGCTGCGACTGGAAAAGTCCTACCGCATGTGGGGCAGCGACATGACGCGCGACTACACGCCTTTCGAGTGCTCGCTGGACCGTTTCGTGCGCATGAACAAGGGTCCGTTCATCGGTCGCGAAGCGCTGGAGAAGCAGCTCGCCGCCGGCGTGCCGCACCGCTTCATCACGCTCGAGGTGCATGATGTCGTCGATGCCGACCCGCTCGGCAACGAGCCGCTGTTCGATGCCAAGGGGCAGCTGATCGGCCGCGCCACCGCGGGCTACTATGGCCACACCATCAAGAAGAGCCTCGCCATCGGCTACGTGAAGCCCGAGTACGCGACCCCCGGGACGAGCCTCGAAATCGAGGTGCTGGGCGAGCGCAAGCGGGCCACTGTGCTGGTCGAGTCTCCGTACGACCCCGATAACAAGGATCTGAGGGCCTGATGCAAAAGTTCTCAGCCTGGTCACTGTTCAAGGAAGCTTTCGGCGGCCACCAGGGGTGGAAGTCGCAGTACAGGCGCGCGACGCCGAAAGCGGAGTACGACGCGATCATCGTCGGCGGCGGTGGCCACGGCCTCGGGGCCGCCTACTACCTTGCGGCCGAACACGGCCTGACGAACATCGCGGTCGTGGAGAAGGGCTGGATCGGCGGCGGCAACACCGGCCGCAACACGACCATCATTCGCTCGAACTATCTGTTCGACGAAAGCGCGCGTCTCTATGACCATTCACTGAAGATGTGGGAGGACCTGTCACAGGTCCTCAACTACAACGTCATGTTCTCGCCCCGCGGCGTGATGATGCTCGCGCACACCGTGCACGACATGCAGGTCATCAAGCGGCACGTGCACGCAAACCGTGGCAATGGCGTAGACAACGAGTGGCTGTCGCCCGAACAGGCGAAGGAGTTCTGCCCGATCCTCAACGTCGAGCAGAACATTCGCTACCCGGTCCTGGGCGCGGCACTGCAGCGCCGCGGCGGCACCGCCCGCCACGATACCGTGGCCTGGGGTTACGCTCGCGCGGCCGACGCGCTCGGCGTCGACATCATCGAAAACTGCGAGGTCACCGGTATCCGGCGTGACGCGCAGGGCGCAGTCGAGGGCATCGAGACCACGCGTGGCTACATCCGCTCCCGCAAGGTTGGCGTCTCGGCAGCCGGCCACACCAGCGTCGTGCTCGGCTATGCCGGGATCAAGCTGCCGCTGGAGAGCTTCCCGCTGCAGGCGCTGGTCTCCGAGCCCGTCAAGCCGATCATGCCGTGCGTCGTGATGTCGAACACCATCCACGCCTACATGAGCCAGTCCGACAAGGGCGAATTGGTCATCGGTGCCGGCACCGATGCCTACAACTCCTACACCCAGCGCGGCGGACTGCACATCAGCGCCCATACGCTGGAGTCGATCTGCGAACTGTTCCCGGTGGTGCGGCGCCTGAAAATGCTGCGCAACTGGGGCGGCATCGTCGACACGACGCCGGACCGCTCGCCGATCATCGCCAAGACGCCGGTCAAAGGCCTGTACGTGAACTGTGGCTGGGGCACGGGTGGCTTCAAGGCAACCCCGGGCTCAGCCCACGTCTTTGCCTGGACCATCGCCAACGACGAGCCGCACCCGATCAACGCACCGTTCACGATCGAGCGGTTCCGTGACGGACTCCTGATCGACGAGGCGGCTGCAGCCGCCGTCGCGCACTGAAGGCCCTCGCATGCTGATCATCGATTGCCCCTATTGCGGTCCCCGGCCCGAGCCGGAGTTCGCCCATGGCGGACAGGCGCATGTCGCCCGCCCGGCCGATCCGTCGCAAGCCACCGATCAGGAATGGCTCGAATTCCTGTACCTGCGCCACAACACGCGCGGCGTGTTCGCGGAGCGTTGGCGTCACGCCCGCGGCTGTGGCCGCTTCTTCAACGCCCTGCGCGACACGACCACGGATCACTTCCTGGCCACCTACCGCGCCGGTGAGAAGCCGCCGGTACTGCCCGCCGGGGGTGCCCGATGAGCGCCCTGCGTACCGCCGCCGGTGGTCGGATCGATCGCACGCAGCGACTGACGTTCACCTTTGATGGCCGTCGCTACCAGGGCTTCGCAGGCGACACGCTCGCCTCTGCGCTGCTCGCCAATGGCGTGCACCTGATGGGGCGTTCGTTCAAGTATCACCGTCCGCGCGGCGTCCTCGGCGCCGGCGCTGAAGAGCCCAACGCGCTGGTCACGGTCAGCCGTGACACGGCCCGCTGCACGCCGAACCTGCGCGCCACCCAGGTCGAGCTGTATGACGGCCTCGTCGCCGAGAGCCAGCACCGCTGGCCGAGCCTGGCGTTCGATGTTGGCGCGATCAACAATCTGCTGTCGCCGTTCCTGCCGGCCGGCTTCTACAACAAGACCTTCATGTGGCCGCGATCGGCGTGGCACAAGGTGTGGGAGCCGCCGATCCGAGCTGCCGCCGGCCTCGGCGTCGCCCCGACGCTTCCCGATCCGGATCGCTACGCACAGCAGTTCGCGCACTGCGACGTGCTGGTCGTCGGCGCCGGCCCCGCCGGACTTGCGGCCGCGCTCGCTGCTGCGACCGCTGGCGCCCGCGTCATCCTCTGCGATGAGCAGGCTGAAATGGGCGGCTCACTCCTGTCCGAGCGCGACGCCACCATCGACGGCCAGCCGGCCGCCGCCTGGGCCGACGCGACCCTCGCCCGCCTTGCGGCCATGAAGCGCGTGCGGCTGCTGCCGCGGACGACCGCGTTCGGCTACTTCCCGCATAACAACATCGGCCTGTCCGAGCGCATCACCGAGCACCTCGCAGAACCTTCACCCTCTGCGCCACGTGAGCGGATGTGGCAGGTGCGTGCCCACGAGGTCGTAATCGCGACCGGCGCCATCGAGCGACCGCTACTGTTCCCGGGCAACGACCTGCCGGGCGTGATGCTGGCCTCAGCGGCCCGTACCTACCTGAACCGCTACGGCGTTCGGGTCGGTACGCGAGCGGTCATCGCCGCAGGATCCGACTCGGCGTTTGCCGCAGCGGTGGATCTTGCCGCCGCGGGCATACAGATCGCAGCGATCGCGGACGTGCGCGCCCCCAATGCCGTGGACGGTCCTGGACTGGCCGCGGCGCGTGCCGCCGGCCTGCCGATCCGCTCGTCCGCCACGGTGCTCGCGGCCACCGGCAAGCTGCGCATCGCCGCGGTCAAGCTCGGCAGCGTTGCGAGCAACGGCAACGTGAGTCCGACCGAAACCCTCGCCTGCGACGTGCTGCTGATGTCCGGTGGCTTCACACCGAGCGTGCACCTGCACTCGCAGTCACGCGGCAAGCTCGCCTTCAACGAGGAGCTGGGGGCGTTCGTGCCGGCGGCGACCGCCGAGCGCAGTCGCTCTGTAGGCAGCTGCCGCGGCATCAATGGCCTGGCGGCCTCACTGGAGGACGGCGCCGCTGCGGGTGCCGCGGCGGCGACCGCGACCGGTCACGCAGCCACGGCGCCACGGTTCGTTGCTTCTGCCCTCGATGCTGGCATCGACGGCGTGCCTGGCGCGCTGCCGCAACTGGCGGCGGCGATTCCGCCCGCCAAGGCCTTTGTCGACTTCCAGAACGACGTCACGACACGCGACCTTGCGCTGGCACGTCGGGAAGGGTTCGAGTCGATAGAACACATCAAGCGCTATACGACCACCGGCATGGCCACCGACCAGGGCAAGACCTCGGGCCTGAACGCCCTGGGCTTCGTCGCGGCTGAGTCGGACCGGCGTATCGGCGAGGTGGGTCTGACCACCTACCGCATGCCGTACACGCCGGTGACTTTCGGCGCGTTCGCAGGCTTCGCCCGCGGCGACCAGTTCGATCCGGTCCGCAAGACGCCGAGTCATGACTGGACCGTGGCGCGCGGCGGCGTGTTCGAAGACGTCGGCATGTGGAAGCGCACGCGCTTCTTCCCGGTCGGCGGCGAAGACATGCACGCGGCCGTGGATCGCGAGTGCTTGGCCGTACGCAATAGCGTCGGCATGTTCGATGCATCGACGCTAGGCAAGATCGAAGTGGTTGGCAAGGATGCGGCTGAGTTCCTCAACCGCTTCTACGTCAACAACTGGTCGAGCCTCGCGCCAGGTCGATCCCGCTACGGCATCCTGCTGCGTGACGACGGCTTCGTGTATGACGACGGCGTCATCGGCCGCCTCGCGGCCGACCGCTTCCACGTCACCACCACCACCGGCGGCGCGGCGCGCGTGTTCGGCATGATGGAGGACTACATCCAGACCGAGTGGACCGACCTGTCCGTCTGGATCACCTCCACCACTGAGCAGTGGTCCGTGGTCGCCGTGCAGGGGCCGCGCGCCCGCGACGTGCTCACCAAGCTCGTGACCGGCATTGACCTGTCGCCGACGGCGCTGCCGCACATGGCGATCGCCCACGGCGAGATCTGCGGCATACCGCTCATGCTGTTCCGCGTCAGCTTCAGCGGCGAGCTGGGCTTCGAGGTCAACGTGCCGGCGGACTACGGCACCCTCGTCTGGGAAGCCATCCACGACGCGGGCCAGGAGTTCGGCATCACGCCCTACGGCACCGAGGCGATGCACGTGCTGCGCGCCGAGAAGGGTTACATCATCGTCGGGCAGGATACGGACGGCACGATGACCCCGGATGACGCCGCCGTCGCCTGGGCGATTGGCAAGACCAAGCCCGACTTCATCGGCAAGCGCGGACTCGAGCGTCCGGCGCTCAAGGCCGCCGGCCGCAAGCAACTGGTGGGGCTGCAGACGGTGGATCCGAAAGTTGTCCTCGAGGAAGGCGCGCAGGTCGTCGTGACCGCCAACCAGCCGGTGCCCTACGTGATGATCGGCTACGTCACCTCGTCCTACCACAGCGCCGCTCTCGGCCGTTCGATCGCGCTCGCCGCGGTCGCCGACGGCCGCGCGCGACTGGGTGAGATCCTCTATGTGGCAATGCCTGGTGGGGACATTCCCGTGAAGATCGTTTCGCCCGTCTTCTACGACCCGCAGGGGGCCCGTATCAATGTCTAAGCTGAAGAGACATCCGCCGCACATCGACCGTCGGGACTGGCTTGCGCCGCTGCCGGCCGCCACCCGCTTCAGCTTCCGGGGCTCGTCCGAGGCGGCTGCCGCAGCGTCGCGCGCGCTTGGGGTCGAGCTGTCGCAGGTCGCCTGTCGCGCCCACGTAGCCGGCGAGCGCGCAGCGCTTTGGCTAGGCCCCGACGAGCAACTGCTGATCGGTGCCGAATCTGAAGCTGCAACACTGCGCGACAGCCTCACCGTCGCACTGGGCGACATTCCGCACTCGCTGGTCGACATCAGCCACCGCCAGGTCGCCTTCGTCGTGCACGGCGCGCATGCCGAATGGCTGCTGCAGAGCGGCTGCCCGCTTGACCTGGAACTTAGCCACTTTCCGGTCGGCATGTGCACCCGCACGGTGTTCCTGAAGGCTGAGATCGTGCTGTGGCGCACCGCCCCGGACACGTTCCGCCTGGAAGTCTGGCGCTCGTTCGCCGAATACGTCACCAGCCTGCTGGCGGAAGCGGCCATCGAGCTGAGCGCTTGAAGCCCGGCCGCGTCGCGGCCGGGCTGCTCGCGGCAGCATGCCTGGTCGCGACACTCGCCGGCTGCCACGCAGATCACGGCGACAGGCACCTCAACGTCTACAACTGGGCCGACTACATCGGCCAGCACACGGTCTCGGACTTCGAGCGCGAGACCGGAATCCGCGTCAACTACGACACCTTCGACTCCGACACCACCATGGAGGCGAAGATGCTCACCGGCGGGTCCGGCTACGACATCGTCACGACCTCCCAGAATTACTTCGCCCGCCAGATCAAGGCAGGCGCCTTCCAGCCGGTCGACCGCTCGAAGCTGCCCAACTGGAAGAATCTAGACCCGCGGGTGCTCGAGATATTTGCGCACTACGACCCGGGCAACCGCCATGCGGTGCCCTACCTGCACGCCATCAACGGCTTCGCCTACAACGTCGAGATGGTGCGCGAGCGGATGCCGGACGCGCCGCTGGATAGCCTCGACCTGCTGTTCAAGCCCGAACTGATCAAGCGTTTCGCGGACTGCGGGGTCACCTTCCTGGACTCTGCCGAAGATGTTCTGCAGCTGGCACTGAACTACCTGCACCTGGACCCGAACACCCGTCGACCGGAGGATTTCAAGGCGGCCGAGAATCTCCTGCTCGCTGTACGCCCCTACATCCGCACCTTCGATTCGTCGGAGTACATGAATGCGCTCGCGAACAAGGAACTGTGCATCGCGATGAGCTGGTCCAGCGACTACGCGATCGCCATGTCGCGGGCACGGGACGCCGGCATCGAGGTGAAACTCGCGTTCACGGTGCCACGGGAAGGCGCCAACGCGACATTCAACGCCTTCCTGATCCCGTTCGACGCCCCGGATGTCGCTGCAGCGCACGAGTTCCTGAACTTCATCCTGCGCCCCGACGTCATCGCCGCAGTGACCAACGACACCCACTACGGCAACGACAACCTCGCCGCCAGACGCTTCGTGGACAAAGGCATTCTTGCCGATCCGACGCTTTACCCCACTGACGCCATGCGCGCCCGGCTCTATATCCCCGGTGAGGTCGATGCGGTGACCGAGCGCATCCGCACTCGCACCTGGACCCGGATCAAGACGTCGCTGTAAGTGCACGCACGGAGAGCTGGCCTAAAATGAAGCCGTCACAGCAAGCCACGTCGCGCTGGCCACATGCCGCCTGCGCCCTGCTGGCCAGTCTGCTGCTGGCAACGGGCTGCAGCCACGACGCCGCCCACGAGCGCGTTGTCAGCATCTACAACTGGGCCGACTACATCGGCAAGCACACGGTGGCCGACTTCGAGCAGGCAACCGGCATCAAGGCCGATTACGACACCTTCGATGCGGATTCGACCCTGGAAGCGAAGTTGCTGGCTGGCGGCTCTGGTTACGATGTCGTCAGCACATCGACCAACTACTTCAGCCGCCAGATCAAGGCGGGCGCCTACCGCAAGCTCGACCGACGCCTGCTGCCGCTTTGGAAGAACCTCGACCCACGCATACTGGAGATGATGGGCCAGGCTGACCCCGGCAACCAGTACGCAGTGCCCTACCTGCATGCGATCAACGGCTTCGCCTACAACGTGCGGATGATCCACGAGCGGATGCCGACTGCGCCGGTAGACAGTCTGGACATGCTGTTCAAGCCCGACATCATCAGCCGATTCGCCGATTGCGGCGTCACGTTCCTCGATTCGGCGGAGGATGTGCTGCAGCTGGCGATGCGCTACCTGCATCTGGACCCGAACTCAGGGCGCGCCGAGGACTACGCGGCGGCAGAAAAGCTCGTCATGACTGTGCGGCCCTACATCAGGACCTTCGACTCGTCCGACTACCTGAACGGGCTTGCAAACGGCGAGTACTGCATGTCGATGAGCTGGTCGAGTGACTACGCGGTCTCCATGGCGCGGGCTCGCGAGGCGAAGCTGGATGTGAAGCTTGCCTTCAGCGTGCCGCGGGAAGGCGCTAACGCGACGTACAACGCGCTGCTGATCCCGGTCGACGCGCCGCATGTCGCCGAGGCACATGAGTTCTTGAACTTCGTGCTGCGACCCGAGGTGATCGCGGCCATCACCAACGACACCCACTACGGCAACGAAAACCTGGCGGCAAACGCATTGGTGGACCCGACGATCCTGGGCGACCCGACGCTGTATCCGACGCCGGAGATCATGCAGCGGCTGTACCTGACGGCCGAGGTCAGCCCGCAGACGGAGCGGATCCGTACCCGCATATGGACGCGCATCAAGACCGCGCACTAGCCGCAGCAAGCCGCGTTAGAGAGCCGCGAAGATCGGGGCCCTCGTTAACCGCACGAACTCGACAGAAGCCAGGATCGTGCAGCGCGCCCGGCGTGGCAGCAGGCGTCTTGGCGCCTTCACGGCGCTTCTTCACCAGCGACTCGAACGCCAACGTCTCACAGTGCAACTCGACTTCCTCGATCGTCGAGCCGTCCTGCGGATCCTTGAATATGCGCGTCCGACTATAGCCGCCCTGGGCAGAGCGCCTGATTTCCGGACGGGCAACCGTCTGCACGGTATGCAACCGCCCAAACAGCGCCTCGAT
>SESH01100195.1_pt1 | contig 46905 bp, 48 predicted proteins | sample 3171561 | NCBI WGS metagenome assembly SESH01 (sample SAMN10866947, study PRJNA518727) | freshwater metagenome | biome: subpolar coniferous forest; feature: holomictic lake; material: water; isolation source: holomictic Lake 442 2011 16.5 m and 2014 13 m | place: Canada: near Kenora, Ontario
TGAACACATCGGTTTCAGCCGTCGAATCGCTGATTCACAGGGCAAAAAAAAAGCTTCACGACAAGCTCTATACCTATTATGCAGAACATTGATTTTTTTCAGAAACCGCAAGTTTTACAGAAACCTGTCGTCCTACATAATGAAACAGGAGAAAAAGATGAAACCGTGTCATGAAAACATAGAGGCTGAGGTGACTGAAACCATGGGGGTGCTTGATCGGGTAGAGCGTCTTGAGGTTCACCATCTTTTCAGGGTGCGACTCATGCAAAGAGTAGAGGAGGAGTTGGTACAGAGAGGGAGGGGTCGGGTCAGTACTCGCCTTGATTTTGGTCTGGCGTTTATTGTGCTGCTTCTGCTCATCAATCTCGCATCGGCTCTTCTGGTTATAAAGCCGGAAGAGAGCCAATCGGTAGCAACCGTGGGCCAACTGGCAGATAACCAGAGTGATGATTACTCCAGCCATGAGTTTGCGTACTATGACCAGACCGCCTCTTATGTACCCGAAAAACCCTGATCCCTGTTTCGACATTTCATGATGAATATGTAACGGCTAAACACACAATAAAAAGGAGATAACTGATGAAAAAGAGATTGATGGTATTTACTGCGTCGGCATTGCTGCTTGGATTCAACAGCGCGTCGGCAGCACCAGGGTGCCCCACTATGGGGGGATTTGGCGGCAGAGGGCAGGGGTGCGGAGTGACCATGATGGAAGAGCGTCTCGGACTGAATGAAAAACAGAGTGTAAAGATTGATGAACTCCAGTCAAATCATTTTCGAAAGGTATCAGTCGAAAGAAGAAAACTTGCTACCCTGGAGCGAGAGTTGCAGGAGGAGTCGCTGAAAGCCAACCCGGATGGTAAAAAAGTTGAGCAGCTCTCGGAAAAAGTTGGAAAACAACATGCCGCTCTTGCCCGACTGGGAAGTGCCCATGTTGCTGAAATTTCAGCAATACTGACTCCCGAGCAGCGCGATTCCATGCGCACCATGATGGATGATCTGCCTCTCCGGGGCAATAGAGGCATCAGACCGAGATAATTTTATTGAACAACGTCCATAAAAAAGCAGGCTTATGGCTGTAATGCCTGCTTTTTTATACCAAGAAAAAATAGACCCTGATCATACCATGAACTTTCTCGCTTCAAAGCGCCTTGTTACAACAGCTCTTGTTCTCCTCGCTGTATTTAACGTGGCACTGCTCGGTCTGCTCTTCTGGCAGAACACTTGCAGAGTACGCCAAACGCCTGCTGGGCATCAATTTGGGTTTCATCCCGTGTTTGAAAAATCTCTGGCCCTCACCCCATCCCAGGCACTTTCGTTCCGTCAACTGCGTCGGCAGCATTTTATTAAAGTCAGGCCTGAGATCGAGAGTATTGCTCTACTGAAACAACAACTGGTTGAAGAGTCGCTGAAAGAGAACCCGGACAACACAAAACTCGATAATATTGCTTCAAGCATCGGTTTTCGTCAGATTGCCCTGGAGCGTGAACTTGCTGAACATTTTCATGAGTTGGCAAAGGTGTGCACGCCGACGCAACGCGATTCACTGAAACAGATACTCAACCAATTAACTGCTCACAAACAGGCCATGAGAATGGGGCGATGGATGGAGCAACGCCAATAACAGGGCCAGGAGGTTTCTATGGTTTCGTTTTAGTAAATCTGTTGCCTGCTTTCATGACAAGAAGCCTCGTCTCTTTATGGAACAGCGCTCCGGCTATCACGAGATAGAGTAACAGTAATCCCCCTTTAAGAGCAATCGCCCCCTCTGTTCGAGGAAGTTCTGATCCGGAAGTGAGCTGCATTGATGCCAGAGCAATAGCTGCAACAAGAAGGAGGAAAAGCTTGAGCCAGTCGTGACGAACAGGAAAAACTCTCAGTGAGAACCATGCCATCACCAGGCACATGACGGCTGTACCGGCAACAATGGCGTAAGCAGCTCCATCCATGCCACTCAGGGGGATAAACCACCAGCACGAAATGGCGGTCACTGCAGCACCCGCAAACGTGACAACAGGCAGGTAACGGGTATTGCCGGTGATGAGCAGCCCTGCGGAAAGATTGGTGGAGATCATATCAAACACATAACTCAGGAAAATCCACGGCAGAATGGAGAGCCCAATCCAGTAACGGGGAGGGAGCAGATAAAAGCTTCCGGCATAGTGGTAGCGAACAAGATCCGGAACAAAGAAGGTGGCGGCAAGCGCCAGAAACATGGCAACAAGAGTTGAGATGCTGAGCACATGCTGAAAAAGCCTTTTGGCATCGGGATCTTTGGCATGTTGCAGGAAAAAAGGCTGCCATGCAAAGCGAAAGATCTGGATAACAAGCTGCAGAACCACACCAAAAGCAGCAATCCTTCCATAAATACCAACAATGTCGGAAGGCTGATAGCCCGGGCCGTAGATGCGCTCAATGTCAGAAGCGGGAATACGGATCAAGATGTTCCGGTCTATAAGATGAATCAACAAGCCAGCGATGCCAGCAGGAACATAAGGCAGGCCAATGCGCAACATGTCACGCAACTGCAGCGATGAATAATACAGCCTGAACTGGCGGAAGAGCGGAATAACAAGAAGAAAAGAGAGTAATGAGCCAAATGCCTCGGCAATAAAAACACCAGATAATCCAAAATGAAAGTAAAAAATAAGGATAACAGCGCTCGCAACCACTCCCACCACTCCAACCACTCGGGCAATGGCAAATTGAAGGGCTTTTCTTTTAAGACGCAACTCGGCAAAGGGAATGACCAGAAGGGTATCAAGCCATAATATCAGGGCTGCAAAGCGGACAAAGAGGTAATCTCCGGAAGAGAGTCCGATGAGCCAGGCAATATCTGGAGCAAAGAAAACAATAAGGAGCGCAAAAAGCGTTGAACTTACCAGAAGCGTTATAAACGCCGTTGAAAAGAGCTGGGTTTCGTCTCTCTCTTTATGGGCTGAATCTGATACAACCTTGAGATAGGAGGTCTCAAGGCCATAAGAAAAAAGAACATTGGCGAGCGCTATATTGGCATAGATGATGGTCTGTATTCCATTATCAAACGTGGAGAGTTTGTTGGCATAAAGGGGAACCAGCAGATAATTGAGGCTGCGGGCCAGAATAGTGCTTGAGCCGTAGATAACGGTATCTTTGAAAAGAAGCTTTAATTTTGAAAGCATGCAGAAAGAAAAATCAGAGAACTTTAAACACTGTCATTTGTTGCAGTCTCAGCCGATCCATTACTTAGAGCCGCTGCCCGTCGCTGCCTGATTGCCTCTTCATCAATCTGAAACCTCCCATCTTTCTGAATTACAGGGATTCTTGAAATAACATCACGGAGATGACGTTGCGCCTCCTCCTGTTGCTGCTTGAGTTTATCCAGCTCATCTTTATTCAGGCCAACAGGATTATCTTTGTCAATAAGCGCATCATGGAACGACTCAATGACCAGATTCTGCTCTTTTTTCATATAGCCCACAAACTTGCGAAACAGGACGACAAAAATAAAAAATACGAACAGGGATAAACCAAGAAGAACGAGCCAACTCATGAGAAAATGGTTATGATGAGCAAAGGTAAAATGGTATTCTTTCAATTTAGCCGATATTATCTTTTATAAAAATAGTATCCAACCATCTTTTCTTCACTGAAGCATCTATTCTGCCAGAAGACTATGAGCAAACCATCCAAAACCGGAAAAAGTACCATCAACGGAAAAACAATCCTCGAACAGGAGGCAAACGCCATTCTCCTCATCGCTCAACGGCTTGATGAGAGTTTTTCTGATGCTGTAGAGTTATTGGCATCGTGCACAGGTAAAATTATAATCTCCGGCATGGGTAAATCGGGTATTATTGGCCAGAAAATCGCAGCAACCATGTCATCAACAGGTTCAACAGCTCTCTTCCTTCACCCGGCAGATGCTGCACATGGCGATCTTGGCATTGTCGCCCATGACGACGTTATTGTCTGTCTGTCGAAAAGTGGCACCACGGAAGAGTTGAATTTTATTCTTCCCACGCTCAAGCAGATCGGAGCCAGAATTATCGCCATGACTGGTAACAATCGCTCGTTTCTTGCCATGAATGCGGATATTACTCTGGATACCGGCATAGAAAAGGAGGCATGTCCTTACGATCTGGCACCAACAACCTCAACAACAGCCATGCTCGCCATGGGGGATGCTCTTGCAATGTGTCTTATGCAACAGAAAAAGTTCACACAGCGCGATTTTGCACTGACTCATCCCAAGGGCTCTCTTGGACGACGGTTGACGGTGAAAGTGAGTGATATCATGGCCAAAGGCAACGCCGTGCCAGTCGTAACACAGCATGCCTCAGTAACTGACCTTATCCTTGAAATGACCTCAAAACGATATGGTGTCAGTGCTGTCGTGAATGGTGACGGAGCCCTCTGTGGAATATTTACCGACGGAGACCTGCGGCGCCTGGTTCAGAATGGGCGGGAGTTTTTAAGCCTTACTGCAGGTGAGGTTATGACACCAAACCCTAAAACCGTTACTACAGGGACAATGGCCAAAGAGTGTCTTGATATTCTTGAAACATGGCGTATAACACAATTGCTGGTGTGTGACAAAAAAATGCGACCAGTGGGAATGGTGCATATTCATGATTTGATTACACTAGGGCTTTAATCCCAGCCGATGGGCTGCACCCATCGCGAACATTTCACGCCCCTTCAGGGCTTGAGGATCCCCATATCTTCAGCCCTAAAGGGGCGTAATCTGCCAACACAGGGTGCAGTCCTATGATTCTGCTAATCCGACATACCACACCCATCACCAGCGAATCACGCCACTCCTCCTACCGTCCCAAAGCTTTAAGCATGGCATCACCAATGTCGGCAGGGCTCTCCACAACGTGTATGCCTGCGGCTACCATTGCTTGTATCTTGTCTTCCGCCGTCCCTTTTCCGCCTGACACAATTGCGCCGGCATGACCCATTCTGCGACCAGGAGGTGCTGTACGGCCAGCAATGAATCCGATAACCGGTTTTTTGAAATACTTCTGGATATATGCGGCAGCCTCCTCCTCTGCATTGCCACCTATTTCTCCGATCATGACCAGCCCTTCAGTCTCATCATCGGCGGCAAAGAGCTTGACTGCATCGATAAATTGCGTGCCAATAATGGGATCACCACCAATACCAATACAGGTTGACTGGCCAAGGCCGACCTGGGTAAGCTGGTGTACCGCTTCATAAGTCAAGGTTCCGCTTCGGGAAATAACACCAATTGACCCTTTCTTATGGATAAAACCTGGCATAATACCAACTTTCGCCTCTCCTGGAGTAATAACACCCGGACAATTTGGCCCGACCAGGAGAGCTCCCTTCTGCTTTACAAAGGCAAAGGCTTTCATCATGTCGTTGACCGGAATACCTTCGGTAATACAGATGATCACTTTCAGCCCGGCATCGGCTGCCTCCATGATGGCATCAGCAGCAAATGGCGCTGGCACAAAGATCACTGTTACATTGGCTTCCGCCTTCTCGACAGCATCCCGGACTGTATTAAAAACCGGCACTGGCCGACAAAACTTGTCTTTTTCATTCCCATGATAAAGCAGATCACCTTTCCCTGGAGTAACACCGGCTACCACATTGGTTCCATATTCAAGAATCTGGGAGGTATGAAAGGTGCCTTCTGCACCGGTTATACCCTGCACAAGCAGACGGGTATCCTTGTTCACTAAGACGCTCATAATACAGATTTATTAAAATTGATGGTTTTTGAGACGTTGACCAGAGATTAAAAAGAACGTTGTATCCGTTTTGCAATACCAAGCAGCTTTCCCTCTTCAAAAAAGTTACAGACAAGATGCATTCCCACAGGAAGATTCAAGCTGTCAAATCCAAGCGGAACACTGACTGCCGGCATACCAACAATACTTGCAGGAACGGTGAAAACATCAGCAAGATACATGTCAAGTGGATCGCCAGTTTTATCACCAATCCCAAAAGGGGGAAATGGTGATGTGGGGCCGGCAATAACATCAACCTTTTCAAGCGCTTCGCGGTACCTGTCCTGAAAGAGCCGACGAACCTGTTGTGCCTTTTTGTAATAGGTATCATAGTAACCTGCAGAGAGCACATAAGTTCCAAGCATGATCCTGCGCTTGACCTCCCTGCCGAAAGCCTCCGTCCTCGAATTCACATACATGGCAGCAAGATCTTCGGCATGCTCTGAACGATAACCGTACCGGGCACCATCAAAACGGGCAAGATTGGATGATGCTTCGGCAGTCACAAGGATATAGTAGGCGGCAATAGCATACTCACTGTCTGGCAGCGTAATATCAACCAGTTCAGCTCCCCGATCACGAAGTTCAGAGAGTTTTCCTTTTACCATCCTGGCAACATCAGGATTAAGAGTCTCGGGGAAATACTCTTTTGGCACACCAATCTTCAACCCCTCAACCGACACTGCCCCCATCTCAGATGAGTAATCGGAGACCCTATGAGAAGAAGATGTAGCATCCCGATCATCCCTGCCAGCCATAACCTCCAGAACAAGGGCGGCATCATCGCAGTTACGAGCGAGCACTCCAATTTGATCGAATGAGGAGGCAAAAGCCACCAGGCCGTAGCGGGAGATCCTTCCGTATGTTGGTTTCAAACCAACAATATCACAAAAACCCGCAGGCTGCCGTACAGAGCCTCCAGTATCTGAACCAAGTGCCACCAGAGCAAGCTCAGAGGCCACTGCTGCTGCCGACCCCCCTGAGCTGCCACCTGGTACTCTCTTTTCATCAAAAGGGTTAGGAACATTACCATAGGCTGAGTTTTCATTTGAGCTGCCCATGGCAAACTCATCCATATTGGTTTTCCCAAGAAAAATAGCATCTTCTGCCTCAAGCCGAAGCACTGAGGTTGCGTCATAAACGCTCTCGTAATGCTCAAGAATTTTCGATGCGCAGGTAAGCCGGCCTCCTTTTATGGCAATATTGTCTTTGATCGCCATGGGTAAACCAAACAATTTGCCAAGGGGAAGGCCCTCCCTGAGTTTCTGGTCAAGGTACCTGGCCCTTTCTAGCGCCTGGTCATGAAAGACTGTGATATAGATGTTGCTATTACTATGCCTGTCAATACGTTCAAGATAAAAACGTACAACCTCTTCACAGGTTATCTTCCGCAAGACAAGTTTTGAGCGAAGATCTTCGTAACTACTTAATTGCACGTCTTTTGAGAATTAATTTAAGAGAAGAGTATCTATAACTGATTTTTAAGTACCTTTGCTATCGTTTCCATGCCGTCCAAAGTTTGTATAATAAGAAATAACTGCATATTATTCAATTCGGCTTGATATAGTAGATGAGAAGATATATTTCAAGGTACCTCTATTTGGATACTGATTAAGAGCTAGGATAGTAACAGGATATATGAAACTCATAAATGTAAAGGGCCTTTCATCATCGCTTAAAGCCAGTTGGTTGTCTATGGACTCTGACCGTGAGGATTCACAGGTGCAGTATGAACTTCAATCATCATGCGAACTACCCCGGCATATTGCGATCATCATGGACGGCAATGGGCGGTGGGCAAGATTGAAAGGCAAGACGAGAATTGATGGACATGTTGCCGGTGTAGAATCAGTACGAGACATCGTTGAAGCCTGCTCCCAGCTTGGCATAAAGTACCTTACGTTGTTCACCTTTTCCACTGAAAACTGGAAAAGGCCGGAGAAAGAGGTATCCGCACTGATGCAGCTCATTGTCAGAGTGATCAGCAGGGAGAGTCGCAAGTTACATGATAACAACATTCGCCTCAGCATTATTGGAGAGATGGGGCTTTTGCCTGAGAATGTCCGTTCTGTTCTTGAAGGAACCATGGAGCTTACGAAAAATAATAATCGGCTTGTGTTGAGCATAGCAATCAGTTACAGTGGGCAATGGGATATTACCCAGGCTTGCAAGGCCATTGCCTTTGATGTGAAGGCTGGTCTTCTCAAACCAGAGACTGTTACTCAGCAGACCGTCGCATCGTACCTGGCAACGGCTTCAATACCTGATCCCGAACTCCTGATTCGTACGAGTGGAGAGTTCAGACTCAGCAACTTTATGCTCTGGCAAAGCGCATACTCTGAAATTTATTTCACAAACACCTACTGGCCTGACTTTCGTCGTTCGCAACTGTATGATGCTATTCGTGAATTTCAAAGCAGAGAACGACGGTTTGGACAGACAAGTGAACAAATTCAAACAAAAAAATTTCCTGCCAACAAGGTTTAACCTGATTGACCTGCACACATTTCATGAAACAAACAAGAAAATTGATAACCTTGAGCCTGTTTGCTCTTGTCTTCATTGCCGCTGAAAAGAAAGTTGAAGCAAAAAACAGCCCTGACAAACAACCTCCTGTTATAGGGCAACCGAAAGTAACTGCTTCAAAAATAGAGAGCTACACTGTAAAATCTATCTCTTTCATTGGTGTGGAATCACTTAACGAAAAAGAGCTGACAAGCAGTCTTCCGCTTAAAGTAAATGAACACATCTCAATCCCGGGAACAGAACTTTCCAGGGCGCTGCAATACCTCTGGAAGCTGCAGCTTTTCAGCGATATCAATGTGAGTACTACTGATCTTGGCCAAAAGAGTGTTGCTCTCAAGTTTATGCTGACTGAACTGCCGGCACTTGACGAGATCGTCTTTACTGGCAATAAACAGATTGACCATGAGGAGTTAACCAAAACAGCATCCCTTGGAACAGCGAAAAAAATTTCGGAACAATCCTTACTTACTGCTGCCAATAAAATTGAAAAACTCTATGCATCAAAGGGTTATTTAACAGCAAAAGCTGAATTCCACCAAGAGGAGATTACGAAAAACCATGCGAAAGTTCTCTTTAACATTACCGAAGGCAGGAAGGTATCTATTGAAAAAATAACCTTTCATGGAAATGGTGCATTTGATAATAAGAAACTCAGAGGGGTTTTTAAAGAGACTACCCAAAACTCGTGGTGGAAAAGAATTTTAGGCTCACCAAAGCTTGATACCGATAAATTCAACGAGGATAAAAAAATTCTGGTTGAGTTCTATAGAAACAATGGCTACCGCGATGCTCAGGTCTTGCGCGACTCAATCAGTTATACAGAAAATAAAAAAGGGCTTTTGCTTGATATTTATCTGAGCGAAGGCAATAAATACCATGTAAGAGATATCACCTGGTCAGGCAATACCATGGAGTTTGCCTCTACAGATATTCTTGACAAAACCTTCCGGATAAAAAAAGGCGATACCTATAATCCAAAACTTATTCAGGAAAGGTTGACCTATTCACAAGACAATTCAGATATCAGTTCACTCTATCTCGATCGTGGCTACCTCTCTTTCAAAGCTAATCTTGAAGAACGGATCATAAAACCCGATATTGTCGATCTGGTTTTCTCTCTTCATGAGGGAGAACCGTTCCAGCTTAACTCAATTCGTATCAGCGGTAATACAAAAACAAAAGACCATGTTATCCGACGCGAACTGTACACAATTCCCGGTGACATGTTCAGTCGCAAAAACGTTGTCCGCAGCATCAGGGAACTCAGTATGCTCAACTACTTCGACCCAGAGCAGATTACACCTGATATTGAACCACATCCAGAAAACAATACAGTAGATCTGACCTACAATGTTGCTGAAAAACAGACAGATACTTTTAACGCATCTGTTGGCTACAGCGGTACCGGATTTACCGGTGCACTCGGTGTCACCTTTAATAATTTTTCACTGAAAGATATTTTCAATGCTGAGTCCTATCGGCCATTGCCACATGGCGACGGTCAGCAACTGGGCTTCCAGTGGCAATTCGGTAGCTACAATTACAACACGCTCAGTATCAACTTTACTGAGCCATGGGCATTTGGCACTCCAACCGCAGTCGGTTTTTCTGCATTCAAGACTCATACCGCCTATGACTATACTGATGACAGCATTGACAACCCAACTGTCATCGACCAGTACGGCACAACCCTTTCCGTCGGACGACGACTGACCTGGCCCGATGATTACAGCTCAATCAACCTGAAGCTGAAATACCTGCGCAGCACTGGCGGCTTCCTCAGTTTTATCGACTACATTGATCCCAATGCGCCAACCAAAGCTGAGGAGTATTCAATAACCCTCACAACAACCCGCAATAGCATCGACAGCCCCATCTATCCAAGACGGGGGAGCAAAAATTCAATTACAGGGCAACTTGCCGGTGGCCCACTGCCAGGTTCAGTTGATTTTTATAAACTAATCGGAACGTCGAGTTTTTACATACCTCTTAATAAAAAATTCGTATGGAACCTTTCGACCCAACACGGCTATCTGGCGACTTTTAATAATACCGATTATATTCCCTACACCGAGTACTTCTACATGGGAGGCAGTGGTCTGTCAACTCTGCCTACCATTCCACTCAGAGGGTATGACGACCGTAGTCTCGGACAAAAGCTTGGAGCCGGGAGCTCAACCACCTCAACACTGTACGCCGGGAAATTTTACTCGAAGTTTTCATCTGAACTTCGCTACCCTCTCTCCATGTCGCAATCAGTAAGTATTTACGCATTGGGATTTCTTGAAGCTGGCAATCTCTGGGAAAAAAGTAGCGATGTCAATTATTCTGACCTGAAAAAATCTGCTGGCCTTGGACTTCGCCTCTACCTGCCGATTATCGGGCAAATCGGGCTCTCTTATGGTTACGGCTTTGATGCTGTGGCGAGCAATCCCTCCAAGTCTGAACAGGGATGGAACTTCATGTTCAGTTTTGGCACCACATCAGAGTAGTTAAAAGAGCTGAAGAGGTAGCGGATTGCGATGCCTCTTCAGCTTCTGTTTTTCATTCGAGAAATTTCATCACGTAGCTTGGCAGCTTCTTCATAGTCTTCGTTACTTATCGCCTCACTGAGGGATATCTGTAGTTCATCAAGCAGAGTATCAAAGGCAGGTTCAAGAGCAGCCATCTCTTCATTTTCCTGAACCTCCTCGCTCTCCTCTTTGTGCTCCTCTTTGATACCTGCCTCATTCATTATCTCTTCGGTCACAAAAAGTGGTGCATTGAAACGCACTGCTATGGCAATAGCGTCACTGGGGCGCGCATCAATCTCATGTATTTCACCATTGACCTCGCAAATAACTTTAGCATAGAAGGTCTCATTGTGCAATTCGTCAATAATGATTTCGTTGACATGCAGATGAAATGCGTCAGCAATATTCTTGAACAAATCGTGAGTAAAGGGACGTGGCGGCTTTATATTTTCAAGTTTAAGAGCAATTGCCTGAGCTTCAAACCCTCCTATTATAATCGGAAGCTTTCGTTTCCCCTCCAACTCATAAAGAATGAGGGCATACGCTCCGTTGGTATGTGGGCTGGTTGAAAGTCCGAGAATATCTACCTGCAGTTTACGCATGAGAAAAAAATTAATGTTGCACACAAGGCCATAAAATAATCAAATACCATGTACCTTAACAACAAGGTAATACTAATCATTGCTTCTTCAAAAAATCCTGCAGGGTGCAAAGAAGTTCAGGCAAAACAAGGCGCAAGTCACCAACAATTCCATAATCTGCAATGTCAAATATCGGTGCATGGCAATCATTGTTAATGGCAACCACCACAGCCGATGAGGCAATTCCGGCCAGGTGCTGAACTGACCCGGAGATACCGCAGGCAAAATAAAACGCTGGATTTACAGTTTTGCCAGTCTGCCCTATTTGCTCGCTCTGTGGGCGCCATCCTTCATCCACTGTTGGACGACTTGCGCCAACAACTCCACCAAGAAGCAATGCAAGCTGCTCAAGCAATACAAAACCATCGGCTCCACCAACTCCTCTCCCTCCCGAAATGATAATACCTGCTTCGGTAACATCCTGCCTGCCCTCACGCATCGTCATCCTGCGGAGGAGCGGATAAAACTCTTCCTCGGTGTCTGAGAAGAGTCGCTGAAGTGGAATAAAATCAATATGACCTCTGGAAGAAGTCCCTGAGAGTATAGGGACTGAAGAGATAGTATAGATTCTCAATGGACAATCGAAGTGAAACGATGCCATGGCTGAACCAGAATAGACTGGCCGGAGCGTACCACTATCTACCCCGGTAGCATCAAACAGTGGAAAACCCGATAACATTGCTGCTTTCAGACGTATGGAGAGCTTGGGGGCTAGTTCCCGACTGAGTATGGTATCTGCAAAAAAAAGAGCGCTGCAAGCTTCACGCTTGAATATATCTCCTGCGAGGCGGGCATAGCGCTCCGAATTATACAGGGTAAACCCTTGATCGCTTGCATGATAAACAACACCCTTGCCAGCGAGACTGTCGTAAAGCTGATGAAGATCAACAGTTCCAGCGAGAACACCACAAACCGTAATATCTTCACGTACTGCAGCAAGCTGCTGAAGAGTGTTCCAAAGTTCAATGGAGGCATTTTTTACAACACCTTCCCTCTGTTCCAGAAACACAAGATATTTATACATTACCCTGTTGACCTTTTATGGTTTCAGCTTCTCAAAAAAGTTTGTGTTTCTCACGAAGGAGCGTGATCAGCTCTTTGCCATCTGAGAGAAATTGGCATCTTTTCTTTCTGTCAAGAGATTTCAGACCAGTCATAACCACATAAGGATCCACATCCAAAGAGAGAGAACAAGAGCCAATTTTTTTTTTCCTCGCCTCCATAACCGATTTGATACTGGTTTTTCGTGGTATATTCAAACCTTTTTCTGCACTGAGCAACGCTGGATAGTGCAGGTCAAAAAACTCAATCCCCCCCTCTATTTCACGTTCTACCTGAAGAGCATCCGAGGAGAGACGCAAAGAGCAAATGCCAGTAACTGCTCCCATGCCAAGAAGCTCTGCCAGCATGGGTGGAACCTGCGCACTTTGAAAATCTGTTGATTGCTTGCCGCAAAACACAATATCAGGCAAAACACCACCATAAAAAAAGGAAATGGCCCGACTCAAGGCAATGGCCGTCTGATATGGATCTGAAACCACCGTGTGATCAACAAGAATGGCACGATCAGCTCCCATGGCAAGGGCTTTGCGAACCATCTCTTTGGCCGAATCTGGAGCAACACTGAAAACAGTGACCTCCCCGGGCGGATAATGCTCCCTGAGACGCACAGCCTCTTCAAGAGCATACTCATCGTAAGGGTTCATCACCTCATGAACTCTTGAGAAATCTCCTTCTCCATCAACAACTCCTGTCACCGAAGCGGTATCGGGTACCTGACAGACACATACAGCTATATTCATTGAAGATTCTCCTGATTGCCATGACCAAGGCAAAAACGACGTTCTTTTTCGCAGAATAAAAAAGCCGCTAAAAAGCGGCTTTTTTTGACAGAACAAGTGCCCGAGAGGAGATTCGAACTCCTACACCTTTCGGCGCTACCCCCTCAAGATAGTGTGTCTACCAATTTCACCACTCGGGCTTGTAAAACTACTGAATGCACTCTTGCATCCAGTGAGAATAGAAGGACTCGAACCTTCGACCCTCTGCTTAAAAGGCAGATGCTCTACCGACTGAGCTATATTCTCAACCTCAATAAGGTACTCGAGAGTACCGGAACTTACTTATTCTGGTATCTCTGGCGCTTCTTGTGCCTGTTTTTCCGACGCATCTTTTTACGCTTGTGCACAGCCATCTTATGGCGTTTTCTCTTTTTTCCGCAGGGCATATAGTAAGTGTCTTTCCTCTTGTTTTAAAGGCAGATAATATAGGAAATATTTATAAACATACAAATTTTCAATTGGAGATCAGGCATTCATATATTTGAAAAACTCCTTGTTGTCCTTCGTATCAGCCATTTTTTCGCGCATGAACTCCATACATTCAATCGGATTCTTGTCGGCAAGATACTTTCTGAGAAGCCAGGTTCGAGAGAGTTCTTCCTGTGAAAACAGCAACTCCTCTTTACGAGTACTGGAGCGAAGAATATCTATGGAAGGAAATACCCGGCGCTCGGAGAGCCTGCGGTCAAGCAGAAGCTCCATATTTCCTGTACCCTTAAACTCTTCAAAAATAACGTCATCCATTCGTGAACCAGTATCGATAAGCGCTGTTGCAATAATGGTAAGACTACCTCCTTCCTCAATATTGCGGGCCGCTCCAAAAAAACGTTTCGGTTTCGTGAGAGCGTTGGCATCAATACCACCCGACAGAATTTTGCCGGAATGGGGAATGATGGTGTTATGGGCTCTTGCAAGGCGGGTAATAGAATCGAGCAGAACAACTACATCCCTGCCAACCTCCACAAGCCGCTTGGCCTTTTCAAGCACCATATCGGCCACAAGGACGTGACGCTCAGGATCCTCATCAAAGGTTGAACTGACAACCTCTGCGGGCACACTACGGGCCATATCAGTCACCTCTTCAGGTCGTTCATCAATCAAAAGAACTATAAGGTAGACTTCGGGATGATTTTTGATGATGGCATTGGCAATCATCTGAAGGAGCATGGTTTTACCAGTCTTCGGCTGAGCCACAATCAAACCCCTTTGTCCTTTGCCGATCGGGGTAAAAATATCCATGATACGACCACACGCTTCGTTCTGTTTGGTTTCGAGTTTGAGGCGTTCATGGGGAAAAAGAGGGGTGAGGTTTTCAAAATAGGGCCTCTCCCTTGTAATTTCCGGATCGTTACCATCAATAGTATTGATCTTCAACAGAGCAAAAAAACGCTCCCCCTCCTTGGGAGCCCTTACCTGCCCGGACACCGTATCACCGGTACGCATGTTGAAGCGCTTGATCTGGGAAGGAGAAACATAAATATCGTCAGGAGAGGAGAGGTAGTTATAATTGACAGATCGTAAAAAACCGTAGCCTTCCGGGATAACCTGGAGAACACCCGTATTGACCATGACATTTCCACTTTCAGAGTCGGTATTCTTCTGTGACTGGGCTTCAATAATCTTGAAAATAAGCTCCTCTTTGCGCAAGCCGGCGGCCATGACTCCAAGCTCTTTGGCTAACGCATGCAATTCAGAAACCTTCTTTTTCTGGAGCATATTGATGTCCAGACCTTTAAAACTCGAATTGTTCGACATTGTCAATAATTTATATTCAACGCTTGTTTGTAAAAAAAGCTATAGAAAATGAGTGGATAGCAGCGCGTTACCTCTGCACGGCGCCCCAACAAAGTGCCCAATGACATAAATCATGAACGATAATTACCTTTGGTGCTTTGCCTGTATGACATGAAAGCAGGAAAAGAAAATGAAAGGGGAAGAACTTCTGTAGCTGGCAAAATATAAATAAAAATAATTCCATAAAAAAGAGGTACTTCAAATACCGCTGGCAATAATATCACCAGCAAGATAAAAAGAGCCCGTTACCAGAATCAGATCATCATCTCCCGCTGTTGCCCGCAAAGAGGCAAGGGCCTCCCGTCCGTTAGTGAACACCGTTGCCTCTGCACCCTCCTCCTGGCACAAAGAGCACAGTAATTCAGATGACGCACTGCGTTCAGATGGAATGGGAACAACAACAAAGGAGGCGTTGAGACGAAGAAGTTCCCGAACAACTGCCTTGGCATCTTTGTCCGAAGCAAGACCAAGCACAACCCAGACTTGATGATAACAATGGCGAAATGAACAGAGGGTATTGACTGTTTCTCGTATGCCGTCAGGATTGTGCGATACATCAAGAAGCACTGTTGGTGAAACGCCAATTTTCTCAAGTCGTGCTCTATAGCCAGTCTGCAACAACCGCTCAAGTCCCAAAGAGATATGCTCTGCCCCAATACCCGCGCTCTCAGCAACCATGACAGCCAAGGTAACATTGGAAGCATGAAAAAAGCCAGTCAGCGGCACTTTCAACGCCGGATAACGCCGCAATACAGTACTGATATCCAGCTCAATCATTCCCGGTTCCCGGGCAGATACTCTGCATACCGCATCAGTTACAGAAGACAATAGAGGAGCATCACACCTTGCAGCCATCGTCCGTATCGGTCGTAAGGATTCCGGATCTGAGACAGCAGTAAAGACACTGCACCCTTTTTTAATAATCGCCGCCTTCTCTGCAGCGATGAGGGCAAGAGTTCCACCAAGCCACTCGGTATGATCGAAACCAATGCTTGTAAGAACAACATAATCCGAATCAACAATATTGGTAGCATCAAGCCGTCCCCCCATACCTGTCTCAATAATGGAGACATCAACCCCTTCATCCGCAAACCAGGCAAAAGCTATAGCTGTAGTCGCTTCAAAAAAGGTGGAATGGTTATCAATGACTGCACTCTTTAACAAAGAGCAGTAGTGAACAACCCTCTCACGGGGAATCTGCACGCCGTTGATACGAATTCGTTCGGTAAAATCTACCAGATGAGGCGAGGTATAGAGCGCTGTTTTTCGTCCACTCGCCTGAAAAATCGATGCAAGAGATGCCGACACTGTCCCCTTGCCATTTGTACCTGCAACATGGACAACCTGACCAAGACGCTTCTGTGGCGCACCCAGAAGATCAAGCAGCGCGAAAACCCGCTCCAGACCAGGTCGTATACCGAACCTGTGCAACGGATAGAGAAAATCAAGTGCGTCCTGATAGGTCACCGAAAGCTGTTAACTATTATGGATGGAAACAAGGGCTGACTTGACAACCTCTTCAACCGTAAGAGTGGTATCCTGTTCAAGAATAGCAACAACAGCTTTTTGAACAGCAAGCCTGGAAAAACCAAGTGTTACGAGGGCATTGATGGCATCATCCCGTAAGCGACTTGTCTGAAGCGAAGCCGGTGAACCCAGGATGCCAACGGGAGTAAGCCTCAGAATTTTATCCCTTAATTCAAGAATAATCCTTGCCGCTGTTTTCTTGCCAACACCGGAAATACCATAAAGAGGTTCGGGTGCATTGGCCAGAATAGCCTCGTGAACCTCCTGTACCTGTAATCCAGAGAGAACGGCAAGCGCAAGTTTGGGCCCCACGCCAGAGGTAAGTAAAAGTAAACGGAAGAGTTGTCGCTCATCTTCCCCCGAAAAGCCGTAGAGCTGGAGGGTATCTTCCCTGACATAGAGATGTGAATAAAGAAGGACATCGTTCCCCGGTTCCGGCAAACGTCGGCTTGTCGTTGCAGAAACAAGAAACTGGTAAGCAATACCAGCAACTTCAACAACTGCCTCCTCAGGCAACACTGAAACCAGCTTGCCACGAAAATATGCAAACATGAATCGAAGGATATGGAAACCCGGACTGAAAAAATATCCAGCCCGGATGTCAGACAACGAAAATCACTTATGGCAACGCCAGCACTTTACTTTTACCTTTTTAATCAGCTTTCACATAGCTGTTTAAAAGCCGTGTCAACTGTGATTTCTTGCGAGACGCTTTGTTGGGGTGAATGTACTTCTTGACCCCGAGACGATCAAGTTTCTGGACAGCCGAACGGTAAGCAACCTCGACTACCGCCTTTTCGGCGCTGGTATCAATCAGTTTTTGCATGGTTTTAAGAAGAACTTTCAGCTCTTTTTTCCGTGCTCTGTTCCTGGCATTTCTTCTGTCTGACTGCCGCAGTCTTTTTTCAGCCGATTTGTGTAGAGGCATATATGCTTACTCTTGGATAAAATATTATTAGAATAATAAAAGGTTTCCAATATAGGAGAAACGAATCAAAACGACAAACGACAAACGAGAAAGATTGAGAAAGATTTATATTACGCAAAATATTAATCATGATACCCAGCCGTTTATGAGCTTGATGATCAGCGTTTCCGGGATAAGGGGAATAGTTGGCGAGAGCCTGACCCCAAAAAATCTGACAACATTTGCAATGGCCTTTGCGTCGTGGACGCTTCGGCGGAATCCTGATAAAAGATCCCGCATTGTTATCGGCAGAGATACCAGACCTACCGGTAAAGCGATCAGTGATCTGGTCAGCAATACGCTGCTCCTTTGCGGGTGTGATGTTATTGATCTGGGTGTTGCCACTACGCCAACGGTTGAAATTGCCGTGGCCGCTGAACAGGCTGATGCCGGACTTATCATTACCGCTTCACACAACCCGGTTGCCTGGAACGCTCTAAAAATGCTCAACCACCTTGGCGAGTTTTTAAACGCCGGTGAAGTGTCTGAACTTCTTGATATTGCCGAAAAAGAGCAATTTTCCCCTGCACGCTGGGATGCCATCGGCGCAATCAGCCTGAATAACAAGTATGACGACTATCATATTGAAAAGGTTCTTCAGCTACCCTGTATCAATCCGGCCTCAATTGCCAGAGAAAAGTTCAGGGTGCTGGTTGACTGTGTTGAAGGTGCAGGCTCTTCGATTGTTCCAAAACTTTGTATACGACTTGGAATCGAGAGCATTGTGCAAGTTGCCTGTGGTGGCACCGGCCTCTTTCCCCGAAATCCTGAACCCATTGAAGAAAATTTGTTTGGAACCATCGACGCACTCCAGAACAGTGGATGCGATTTCGCACTGATTGTTGATCCTGATGTGGACCGGCTCGCTCTACTGTGCGAGGATGGTTCGCTGTTTGGAGAGGAATACACGCTGGTTGCCTGTGCTGATTTTTACCTGAAGCACAAACCCGGAGCGGTGGCAAACAATCTCTCAAGCAGCCGGGCACTCCGTGATATTGCTAACCGGTACGGGGTGGCATGTTACAGCGCCAAAGTTGGCGAAGCCAACGTCAGCCAGGTGATGAAAGAGCAACAGGCTGTTATCGGTGGTGAAGGAAACGGTGGGGTTATTCTGCCTGAGTTACACTACGGACGCGATGCGCTGGTCGGCATCGCGCTGATTGTTCAGGCATTTACCCTCTGGCGCAGTGAAAACAACCGGGGAACACTGTCACAATTCAGGCATCATTTCCCTGATTATTTTATGTCCAAGCAAAAAATTGTACTCGACCATGCGGATCGCGAATCACTTGGTTCCATATTTAACGATATCTCGCAGCACTACAATACCGCTGAAACAAACAGTCTGGATGGACTGAAGCTTGATTTTGCCAACAGTTGGGTTCACCTGCGCCCATCAAACACCGAACCTATTGTGAGAATCTATTCCGAGGCCTCCTCTCAAGAACAAGCTGAAGCACTGGCCTGTGAGCTGAAGCATGAAATTGAAAAAAGAGGCTCAGGCATAAAAAAGCATGAATAACAACTCGACAAAAAAAAGCTTCAAGCCGCAGCAGGATGATACGCTCCAAAAAGAAAAAAAAAGTTCAGTTGACCGCTATATCATCTCCCGTCTTTTCAAGTACATCAAGCCATACAACAGGCTTGTGGCCATTGCTGTTGTCATTACCATTGCAGGCTCTTTTCTCGGTCCACTGAGACCTTATCTGACAAAAATTGCCATTGACGATTATATCGCCAGCTCCGATTTCAAAGGGCTGAGCCTGATCAGCCTGATCCTTGCGGGGGCTATTCTTCTGGATGGCATCAAACAATATATCACCACATGGCTGACACAGATTATCGGACAGAAAGCGGTGCTTGCCATCCGCATGGATATTTTCACCCATCTGCAAAAGCTGCCTGCAAGATTTTATGACCGTAACCCTATTGGACGACTGATCACCCGAACTACAAGTGATGTGGGGTCACTCAATGAGATGCTTTCCAGCGGAATCATCACAATTCTGGGCGACCTGTTACAACTCCTCTTTATTGTTGTGATGATGGTCTGGATTGACTGGCAACTCACCCTCATCGTCCTCGCCATTCTTCCCTTGATGATTTATGCAACCATGGCCTTCAAAAAAAGGGTGAGGATTGCCTTTCAGGATGTTCTTACCCATAACGCAAGACTGAACACCTTTTTTCAGGAGCATCTTACCGGCATGACCATTGTGCAGCTCTTTAACCGTGAAGGGCGCGAAGCAGGCAACTATGCGGCAATCAATGCAGATCACCGGGATGCCAATATCCGGACTGTATTTTACTTCTCTATCTACTTTCCGCTGATTGAGGTGCTGAGCTCGGCTGCTGCCGGCCTTGTACTCTGGTACAGCGGTGTACGACTGCTTAAGGCCGATCTCTCCATTGGGGTTGTGGTCTCGTTTGTTCAGTATATATGGCTGTTTTTCCGCCCGCTGCAGCACCTCTCTGACCGGTTCAATGTTATTCAGACCGCCATCGCAAGCTCTGACCGCATTATCCGGCTCCTTGATGAAAAAGAGGGAATTGAGGAGCCGTCTGGCCTGTACAATATCGCTTCGTTCAGGGATAGTATTGCGTTCAATAATGTCTGGTTCGCTTATGAAGGTGAAAACTGGGTGCTGAAAGATATTTCAATGACCATCCGGCAGGGAGAAAAGATTGCCATTGTCGGTGCCACAGGAAGCGGAAAAACAACGCTGATCAATATCATCTCAAAGCTCTACCCCTTCACAAAAGGGTCCGTGACCATTGACGGCACCCCGTTGCAGGAGATAACGGAACTCTCGGTCAGAAGGCTTGTCGGTGTTGTGATGCAGGATGTGTTTCTCTTTTCCGGAACCATAAGAGAGAACCTCGCCTTTGGCAATCCCGAGGTCACTGATGAAGCTCTGCAGGAGGCAGCCAGGGTTGTGGGAGCCGACCGCTTTATTCAGCAGCTTCCGGGTGGATATGAGTACAGGGTTCTTGAAAACGGCACCGGCCTCTCCTCAGGCCAGAAACAGTTGATTGCCTTCGTCCGGGCGCTCCTCTACAATCCTGAAATTCTGGTGCTTGACGAGGCCACCAGCTCGGTTGACACCGAAACCGAATCGCTTATTGATGCGGCAACCGCCCGCCTCATGAGTGAGCGCACCTCCATTATTATTGCCCACAGACTCTCAACCGTTCAGAAAGCCGACAGAATTATTGTGCTGCACAAAGGGGTCATCAAAGAGAGTGGAAACCACCAGGAGCTCCTGGCTAAAAGAGGACTTTACTACAAACTCTACCTTTTGCAGCACCCGGAACAGACTCTTCCCGCTGAGTTGTGAACATTACAAACTGCTGTCCCTGAGGACGGTGATCGGATCAAGTTTTGCGGCACGCGCTGACGGCAGAATTGCCGCAAGCGTACTGATCAGCACCGTTATGCCGATAATGAGCAAAAAATAGAGAGGATTCCAGGACATACTGAAACCTGTTTTGGTCAAAGGCCCCTGGGAACTCTCTATGGGAAGACTTGCAAGGAGACTGATTGACCCGATTGCCAGTACCCCTCCAGCAAGCGCTCCTGCCAATCCCACCATAAACCCCTCAAAAATAAACATGCTCACCATCTCAACAGCGGAAAATCCCAGAGACTTCATGATGGCAATGTCCCGGCTCTTTTCAAAAACGGTGGTTACCAGAATATTTGCCACTCCAAACCCGGAGACAATACCAACAAAGCCAACCAGAGAGAAAACGATATAACCAATACGAGTAAAAAGGGAGAGTAGACTTGCATTTTCCGTCTGCCAGGTCATACAACGATAACCGGTAACCCGCTCAAGATCTTTTGACAGTGAGGCATTGGCAAACGGATCAGCCACTTTGAGCGCAATACCCGACACCTTGTTGGCTGGCAACCCATCAATAATCTGGGCAAATTTGAGCGAAGAGAGAACACTGTTGTCAACAGCATTGATACCGGAAAAAAAAATGCCCGCCACCTTGCACTGCCTGCTTTTTCCAGAAGCAGGAATAAGAACAACCTGATCATTCAGCTTGAGATTCATATCCTTCGCAACTGTTTTCCCGACAAGAAGCGCATGGGCCGTTTTTTCAAACAGGGCAATATCACCCTTGACCATTTTTTTGCGGATTCCACTGATAGCATCCTCCCGATCAATTAAAACACCTTTGAGGAGAATTGGCTGATTACGGCTCCCTTTTACCGCCATAACCTGTGCATTGACATAAGGCGAGGCGACCGTAACCTGTTTTTGATATGCCGGTGAGTTCAATAGCGTAAGAATCTGTCGATAGTTACGCACCTCTTCTCGCTCAAGTTTCTGGATATTGTTATCAACAAAAGCAATTTCGGAGAAGTTCTCCCGTTTGAGAAGGTTCAACGGCACAGGATCAATCTTTTCACCTTTAACGGTTATATGCGGTGCAACATTAACGATTGTTTCAATAAATGACTCAAGAAGTCCCCGGGTCAAAGAGTTGGTGGTAATCAATACCATCGTGCTTATGGCAACGCCAAAAATGGTGGTCAATGTCTGCCGGCGGCGCCCAAGCAGGTGACGTACCGCTATATCAAACAGCGTTTTCAGCATGATAAAACCACTTCTGCAGCAAGGTAAAAAGTTATGAACTATTTTTATCAAGATATGCTATCTTGGACAGAGTAGAGAGAGATCTTTAACGGAACCTGTCCAAACGGCATGAGCGACACCTCAGACAATATAACAATTGAGCGCAAGCATAGCCACGTGGAGATATGTCTCCACGGAGATGTTGTTTTTAACTGCAAAACGACAGGCCTTGAGCGATTTGAGTTTGTCCATAATGCGCTGCCTGAACTCTCTCTCTCCGATATTGACCTCTCGACAACATTTCTTGGAAAAAAAATCGGGGCTCCTTTGATGATCTCTTCGATGACCGGGGGATACAGCGAAGCTTCGACACTCAACCAGCATTTGGCAGAGGCTGCGGAACGGTTCAACATTCCGCTTGGCGTTGGCAGTATGCGACAGGCGCTTGAGAATAGTTCATATCGCGAAAGTTTTGCCATTACACGAAAGTTCGCTCCTTCAATTCAGATTTTTGCCAACATTGGTGCGCCAGAGATTGCCAAAGGGTTGCGTAAAAGCGACATCACAATGATGCTTGATCTGCTGAATGCCGATGGACTGATTGTACACCTTAATGCTGCACAGGAGCTTTTTCAGCCTGAAGGCAACACAAATTTCCGACATGTTCTTGAGCAACTTTCAACACTCACCAACACTATCACTGTTCCGGTTATTGTCAAAGAGGTTGGATGCGGTATTTCGGCAACCGTTGCCCGACAACTGATAGAGGCCGGGGTAAGCGTCATTGATGTAGCGGGCGCAGGAGGAATCAGTTGGCAAAAAGTTGAGGAGATTCGTTATACTCGGCAATTCGGCCATGACAATCGATTCAGCCCGGCCGCTCTTGATTTTCTTCTGAACTGGGGAATTCCTACGGCTCAATGCCTGCTGGATATCCTCGAACTTAAAAAAGAGCATCCTGAGTTTAAGGATGTTGAAATCATCGCTTCAGGCGGAATAGCGTGCGGCACTGATATTGCCACTTCGCTGGCGCTTGGAGCCAGGCTCGCCGCATCTGCACGTTATATCCTCAAGGCGCTGCACGAAGGAGTCCTTGAAAAAACAATTGATACCTGGCTTAACGATCTACGGGCTGTGATGTTCCTTACCGGATCGGCAACCATTGAGGATCTCAGAAACAAAAGACTTCTTATCAAACACTGACCAGTTTCATCATGACTATGCCTATTACACAGGAACTTGTTGAAAAAAAATACGCTCTCTACCACAAGAAGATCAATGATGCGCTCGGCAGGTGTTTTGACAGGGAAACCCCGGCCACCCTTTATGCTCCTGCAAGGTATATTCTTGAAGGCAAGGGAAAACGAATCCGTCCATTTCTGACGCTCCTTGCGTCAGAAGCGGTATGTGGCTCTTCGGAAGAGACACTGAATGTGGCTCTTGCCGTTGAAATCCTCCATAATTTTACCTTGATCCATGATGACATCATGGATCAGGCAGAGCTCCGCCACGGCAGACTTACCGTTCACAAGAGGTGGAACATCAATGCCGCCATCCTGGCAGGAGATATGATGATTGCTTATGCTTATGATCTTGCGCTGCAGGCGAAGAGCAACCGCCATGCTGAACTTGTACATATTCTCAACCACGCCAATATCACCATCTGTGAAGGGCAGGCACTCGACATGGAGCTTGAAGAGAAAAAAGATGCCACCATAGCAGACTATCTCGACATGATTGCCAAAAAAACCGGACGACTTATTTCAGCCGCACTTGAAGCCGGCGGAGTTGCCGGTGATGCGACGAAGGAACAGCTTCAAAGCCTGGTGCTGTTCGGAGAAAAAATAGGCCGCGCATTTCAGATACAGGATGACTATCTGGATATTATGGCTGTAGATGGAAAGTCCGGCAAAATGGCCGGTGGAGATATCGTTAACGGCAAAAGGACTTGGCTTCTTCTCCGTTCTATAGAGCTCAGTTCAGGCGCTAACCGCGATCTGCTTAACTCCATCATCACCAATAAAGGCATTAGCGGAGAGAGAGTGCCGGAAGTGAAAGATCTCTTTGTGAAATGTGGAGTCCTTGAGGAGACTGCCGCACTGATCAACAAAAATACTGAGGAGGCGCTGACCGCTCTTGAAAGCCTGCCTCATGCAGAGGGGAAAGAGTACCTGAAAGGGTTTGCTCGTCTGCTGATGCAGAGAGACTTCTAACCACGGTGAATTATGCAGCATCATGAAACCATGGAACAGAGGCTTCTTCTCCTTCTCCTGACACTTGTTCCGGGTATCGGCCCCGCAAGAATAAAGGCTTTAACCGGCTATTTTCCTGATCTGGCAGATGTGCTGCATGCCGATGTCAATGAGCTTGTGCAGGTATCGGGAATTGGTGAATCGCTTGCCCGACAGATCCACCATTTTCTTCACCACGCACCTTCAAAAGAAGAGGCCATGCGGGCCGCAGAAGAGCAGATTGCCTCACTTCACCGACACAATGCAACCATCATAACCATTCTTGATCATGATTATCCGCAACTGTTGAAAGAGATATATGACCCCCCGCCATGCCTCTTTGTGCGGGGAAAACTTCCAGATAAAGAGTCAACAGGCCTTGCTGTGGTCGGCACAAGGTATGCGTCGCACTATGGCAAACAGGTTACGGCCCTGCTCTGCAAGGAGCTGGTTAATTGCGGCATAACCATCTTCAGTGGCTTGGCTTATGGCATCGATACTGCGGCACATACGGCGACTCTTGAACATGGGGGGATAACGGTTGCTGTACTTGCAAGCGGCGTTGAGACCATCTATACCGACCCGAAGGGAAAACTATGGCCAAAGATTATTGAACAGGGTGCCATCATTTCAGAAGAGTGGATTGGCTCTGCACTCTCTCCGGGAAAATTCCCAAAGAGAAATCGCATTATTTCAGGCATCACTTCAGGCACCATCGTCATAGAGTCAGATCTGAAAGGGGGATCGCTGATTACTGCCACCTCTGCGCTTGAGCAGAACAGGGAGGTTTTTGCCATCCCGGGAAGTATTTTCTCAAGAACCTCAAGGGGAACGAACAAGCTCATCCAGCAAGGTCAGGCAAAAGCGATCATGGACGTAGAAGATATCATCAGCGAACTTGGAGGAATATCAGCCAAAAGATCTTCAGTGAGCGCTCCATTACAGGAGAGCACCACCGACAACCTCACACTTTCTGAAAAAAATATTATCAATTGCATGGGGAGTGCGCCCATGCACATAGATGCACTTGCCACTGCTTCAAAACTTGATATCCCCTCGCTTCTTGTACATTTGTTTGAACTGGAACTGAAAGCAGCAATTATGCAACAACCTGGACAGTTTTTTCTGAAAACAGCCTTTTGAAAACCTTCCGTTTCTTCAAAAAAAGAGGTTATGCAGCTTTGTGTAGTTTTTTAACAGGGAATTATTACCTTTGACTTGATTATATTGAGCAATTTCACATTCAACGGTATGGAAGCATTAATCACGCTAACCTAAACGATTAACATTGATGAGTCACTCAAAAGTATTTATTAACATGTCTCGCCGTGTCATTATGGCTGTCGGGTTGAGCCTGGCACTGGTTGGGCCTGAGTCATTTGCGGCTCAGGAAGGAGCAAAGGTAAGCGTCGTTGATTCGGGCAAAATTATTCAAATGCTGCCTGAAACAAAACAAGCTGAGGCTACGCTACAGGCAACCGCCGTTCCATTGCAGAAAGAGCTGGATCGATTGAATCAGGAGTATCAGAAATCAGTCGCCACATATCGGCAACAGGCTGCATCACTGACAAAAACAGCAAGAGATCAGAAAGAGAAGGATCTTGGCGCAAAAGGCCTTGCTCTTGAAAAATATCAGCAGGAAAAGTTTGGACGTGGTGGTGTTGTAGAAAAGAAACAGCAGGAACTTCTTGCGCCGATTCGCGAGAAATTGTTGGCCGCTGTTGAGTCTGTTGCTCTAAAAGAGGGAGTTACCCTTGTTCTCGAAAGGAATATTTCTATTTATGTCGCACCTGAAAACGATCTTACCTTCAAGGTTCTGGACAAGTTGAATATCAAGTAATGCTCTCCCGAATTGAGAAGAATCGTTTCCATTATTTCGTTTGTTCTTTTGATCGTAACGCCGGGATGCAGTGGGGATGTCAAGAATAGACGCTCCCCTGCCAAGGCTTCCTTTGTGCCAGAAAATTTGATACAAGAGAGCTGGATGGCCAGGGTGGATCTTACAACATCCGGTATACGCCATGGTGTCGTTCAGGCTGCTCACGAGGCAGAGTATAGAACAAAGAACGGCAGCGAATATCATCTTGATGGGGGAGTAAAACTAACTCTCTTTGACGACAACGGTAGAGCAACAACAACTATCACGGCCGAAAGTGCTGTTATTCATGATAATCAGGATATTGAGGCGACGGGTAGCGTTGTGGTAACCTCAACTGAAGGAACCATCTTGAGCACAGAGTATGTCAGGAGAAGTGCCAAGGATACCATGATACGTTCAGACAGGGCTGTTACCATTACGATGCCGGAGGAGATAATTCGGGGAAAGGGTTTTGAAAGTGATCAGGCCTTGAAAAGGTATCGGATTTTCCGGGGAAGCGGTGAGGCCCTTATACAACAATAATGAAGTTCTTTTGTTCATGAAATTACACGTTCTGAAGTCAAAAATACATAACGCTATTGTTACCAGCGGAGATCTCGAATATGAAGGCAGCATCACTATTGATAATGAGCTGCTCGAAATGGCCAATATGATTCCCAACGAAAAAGTACTTGTTGTCAATAACAATAATGGCGAACGGTTTGAGACATACATTATCGAGGGGGCCCAAGGCTCCCGAGAGATTCAGCTCAACGGGGCTGCTGCTCGATGTGCTTTGGTTGGCGATGAGATCATCATCATGACATTTACCATCATGGAAGAGGCTGAAGCACGCCTTTTCAAGCCGATGGTTCTTATTGTCGACAAAAAGAACAACCCCAAAAGTCGACACTATGTAGGTGAAGAGAAGCAACCTGTCTCTTGATTCTCTCAAATACACTCCATACTCATAACAGATCAATGGCACTTGCAGTAATTATCTTGGCCGCCGGTAAAGGGACCAGAATGCAGTCAGAGCTTCCAAAGGTACTGCACCTGGCAAACGGCCTCCCTCTTATCGACTATGTGCTGGAGACAGCTCAATCTCTTCAGCCTGAAAAAATAGTTCTTGTCGTCGGTCACCAGGCAGAACGGGTCATAAATGCATCAGCCCGATTCAAGGTCGCTGCTGCGCTTCAGGAACCTCAACTGGGAACTGGACATGCTGTTATGCAAACAGAGACACATCTCCACGATTTTCAGGGAGAAGTGCTTATCCTTTCTGGAGATGCTCCATTGGTTAATCCCTTGACGCTGAAGAATTTGATTGCATTTCACCGTTCAACAGAGGCAGTGGCAACAGTTCTGACCGCAGAGCTTGATGACCCGACCGGATATGGCAGGATTATTCGGAAGACAAACAGCGACACTGTCCTGAAAATAGTTGAACAAAAGGATGCTTCTGAAGGGGAACGTGAGGTGAAGGAGATAAATTCCGGAGTTTACGTTTTCAATGCCAAAGTGCTTTTTGACGCTCTCGGGCAAATTGACACCAACAACGCGCAAAAAGAGTACTATCTGACGGATGTTTTTGCGGTATGCTTTGGAAAAGGAACAAGGGTTTGTGCCTTCACGACAGATAATGCCGACGAAATTCTCGGTATCAACACTCCATCTCAGCTTCATGATGCTGAGATGTGGCTGCACCAAAACCCTGAGTTATTTTCTTGAGCGACGACTCTTGGTTGAGTCTCTCTCCTCTACAAGATTCTTTCGGCTTGCCGTAGCATAAGTGCCGGGTGTGGATAAATCCACATCCGGGCTATCATCCCCTATGCCATTGTCATACATCGAGTAGAACTCTACAAGATTACCATCAGGATCCATAACAAAAAAAGCTTTGCCTTCCCGACGACGGGCAGGATAGGTCACGATATGAACTCCCCTGTCATCCAGATAACGGGCTGCGGCATCAACTTCACCATCAGAAGCCAGTCTGAAACCAAAATGATCGACCCGGATATCCCTCGCCCCGGGAGAGCCGACAGTTTCTGCCTTCACGAGCACCAGCAGGTCTGACTGAAGGCGAAGAAACGATATGCTGGCACCAACCCTGTGATCAAGCTTTATACCAAGAATATCGCAATAAAATTCCTCAGCCTTGAGCAGGTCATTAACACGAAGGGTAATCTGGTTAATCCCCGTCAGTTTCATCATTATCTTCGATTTGAACGACCTTTTTCTCTACCGGTTTTTCCAGAGTGTAATCATACTTCCGTTCAAAATACTGGGCAACAGCCTTGTGTGAAGACTTTTCACGAATTTCAAACTCCAGACTGATGGCGATCTGCTCTGGAAAAATCTTGTCAGACTCGGACTCGCTACTCGGATTACGTATCATCTCTTTATAAGGAAGAAGCTTGTCTTCGAGCTCTGCCCTCTCATCGTCATGTAATCTCTTAGCCTTTTTTGAAATGGCGACCACTGTTTCATACAAATTCAAGTGCGCACTTCTTAACTTATTCAGGTCAACAGGTTTAACCGACATTGCACTATATATTTTATGTATTTGAAAGAAACTGGCTGCTGATGGCTGTCATGGTATCTGCAGCAACTTGAAGCGTATCATTAACTGCTCTTCGCCCATAAAACTACTCTATATTTTGCAGTTGTTCCCTTATTTTTTCAAGCTCTTCCTTGATCTGGACAATATTTTGCGATATTTCCGCACTTTGCGATTTTGATGCAATCGTGTTCGCTTCGCGCAACTGCTCCTGGAGTAAAAAATTCAGCTTTCTGCCAGTGCCACTGTCATCGTTATCAAGCTCTTGAAGAAAAAACTTGTTATGACTCGCAAACCTTGTCAGCTCTTCAGTAATATCCAATTTATCGGCAGCAAGAACAAGCTCCATTTCAAGGCGATCCCTGCTATAGGCTAAATCTTTTCCGGCAACAGCCTCGACTTTAACGGAAAGTCTTTTTCTCACCGCCTCAAGATTACCACAGGCAAGAGTAGTTATAAGCCGAAGCGTCTCATCAATCCCTGCCATTCTTCCTCTGAAATCGTGCGAAAGCTCTTCACCTTCCCGGCGCCGCATGGCTTTGAGACAACCAACGGCTTCAAGCAAAAGCCGCTTCACAGAAGGCCAACTCTGACCGACGCTTTCCAGAGAGGTTGTCCCATTTTCAAATATTTCCGGGAATCTGAGAATATGCTCAAGCTGGAGTGGAGTATCTAGGGCCGTCTCTCTCCTCAGAGTCTCCAGAAGCTCTTTGTATGCCTTTACTTTTTGGACATTAACACTGACAGAGATGGGCTGCTCCTCGTCAACCTGAATCTGCACAAAAACAGATATCTTCCCCCTTTGAAAATGCTGACGCACCAACTCCCTTACTTCGAGTTCATAAGAGAGTAATTGACGGGGAAGCTTCACACTGATTTCGGCAAACCGGTTATTTACTGAGCGCATCTCAACAAGTGTCCGAATACCACTATCAACTGCTTCTGCGCTGCCATATCCGGTCATACTTTCCAACATAGCTCTCCTTCCTGCGTTTGTGTAAAAAAGACAACCCACAGGGAATCACCCTGCAGAAATCATACAACAAACACGATTACTTACGAAGATCAAGCTCACCAATCACCTTACGGTAACGATCGATATCAACGTTTTTCACGTAATTAAGCATTTTTTTGCGTTTTGCCACAAGCATCAGCAAACCACGACGGGAGTGCTTATCCTTGGGATGCTGTTGCAAATGACCGGTGAGATCACTGATTCTGCGGGTGTAGAGCGCCACCTGCACCTCGGACTTTCCGGTATTCTTTTCGGTAGCTCCAAACTGCTTGATTACCTCAGCTTTATACTCTTTTGTCAAACTCATATCTCTTCCGTTGTTATATGATAAATCGCCTAGCCTGCAATATAATATTATTAATAATACAACTCTACCGTTTTTTTATCTTTTTCAATCTGGCACTGCAGCTCATCAACAGTGAGAAATTTCATCTCCTCCCTGATAAATTTAAGCAGAGTAAACCTGATAACGGAACCATAAAGATCTCCGCTATATCCTATAATATGAGCTTCCAGAGAGATAATGCCTGCTGAAGAGAGTGTTGGGCGAACCCCGATATTCATTAATGCTTTACAGGATATTCCGTCGATCACCGTGTGAGCCAGATAGACCCCCGAATGTGGCAAAAGCTTGTTCGGGTCGATCAACCTGAGGTTGACTGTCGGAAACCCGATCTGTGTTCCAACCTTGTCGCCATGGACCACAGTGCCGGTGATCATATAGGGCGATCCAAGAAACACATTGGCCTCTTCAATCATACCAGCGTCAAGCATTCTCCTTATTTTCGTACTGGAAAAATGTTCATTTCCAATCAACACCTCCTTAACCACCTCTACGGCAACGTCAAGCTCACTCCCCAACCGTTCCAGAGTTTCGCGACTACCACTCCTGTCTCGCCCAAAAGCGTGATCATATCCAACAATAATACATTTTGCTCCGAGAAGCCCTACAAGAAAGTTCCTGATAAAATCATCTGAACTTCGCGAAGCAAAATCGGGAGTAAATCGAACAAGAACCAGAAGATCGACATCTTCACCCTCAAGCAGCTCAACTTTTTCATCAAGAGTAGTCAATAAACCCAGTGGGCCAGCAACTTCACCCTTAAGTACTCTTCGTGGATGAGGCTCAAAAGTGACAACAACAGTTCGTAACCCGCGACACTGTGCCACAGCAACCATCCGGGCAATAATTTTACGATGCCCTTTATGCACTCCATCATAGGAGCCTACTGTTACTGCTGATGGTACTGGCACATAATTGACAGAAGTGGTCGAACCATAGTTGTAAACATGATTATCATTATACTCAAGAATACGCATACGCCCCGTTATCTCCCTTCACCTTCACTGGTGTTTGATGCCTTCTGAAGAATTTCCTCTATAGTCTCTGAAACTGTTCTGGCTGAACCAAGCTGCCAAGGGCCAATAGATACCCGCCTGAGTGAGGCAAGATAACCTCCAACACCAAGCTGAGTGCCCAATTCATGGGCAATCGACCTGATATAGGTGCCCTTGGATACATGAAGAATGAAATTGACCAGCGGTAGTTCAACACTGGTAATCTCAAAGTGATGGATCACAATCTCTTTGGCTTTTCGCTCGTTGATCACCACTCCTTTGCGAGCATGTTCGTAGAGACGTTTTCCATTATGCCAGGCCGCTGAGTGCATGGGTGGTTGCTGCTGGCGCGTACCGATAAATCCTGAAGCTGCCGATCTTACCCCCTCTTCCGAGATCTGTGCCGTGCTGCAGTGGCCATATTCTGCCGTCTCAGTGTCATGGCTGTCGGTCATTGCGCCAAGCTTGAAGGTACCTTCATATATTTTGTCAAGCAACTCAAGAGAGGCAATCTCTTTTGTTTTCCTGCCGGTGGCAAGTATCAAGAGACCTGTCGCTTTGGGATCAAGCGTCCCGCAATGCCCCACTTTGCGCTTCAATCCAATCCGTTTGTAGGTATTCCTGACTTTAGCCACAACATCAAACGATGTCCAGTCAAGGGGCTTGTCAATCAGGAGAAAATCTCCCTGATCAGGGAGATTTTCCCGGTTACACTGCTCTTCCATGCACACTGTTTATAACGAGCCTCTCTGATCACCAGTTTCAACGGGCACTTTTCTCACTTGATTCAAAAGCTGCTCAATCCTGTTGGCGCGCTCATACAGGTGATCTTCATGGAATTCGAGCTCAGGAATACGCCTGAAATGGTGCCGGATTTTCGATGAAAGAATTTTTCGAATACTTTTGGTTTTTTCCTTCAAGCTCTCCATAGCTTTTGCCCGCTCTTCATCCGTCCCTATAATGGAGATATAAAACCTTGCTATACTCAAGTCCGGTGTGATCTTCACATCGACCACAGTAACAATCGGACCGCTGCGAGGCAGCTCCTTCTGAAAAATTGCTCCAAGTTCATGTTGCAGCAGCGATGCAACCCTGTCAGTACGTATCGACATGTATCAACAATAAGCTGTTCAAAGTTTTCTCTTTTTCTCAACAATTTTATAGGCCTCAACAACATCGCCTACCTTGAAATCGTCATAATTTTTGAGACTCATACCGCACTCATATCCGGCATCAACCTCTTTGACATCGTCCTTGAAGCGCCTGAGCGCTGCAAGCTGGCCTTCGTAAATCTGTACACCATCACGCAGAAGACGAACTTTGGAATCACGGAACAGCTTGCCCTCCAGAACATAACATCCACCGACATTGCCTATTTTTGGCACTTTGAAAATCTGGCGAATCTCAAGAGAGCCAAGACTCTCTTCATGGAGTTCAGGAGAGAGCATTCCTTCGAGCGCCTTCTCGACATCTTCCAACACATGGTAAATGACACTGTAGAAGCGAACATCAAGATCTTCCTTCTCTGCCAGCTTTTTAGCGTTAACGTTCGGTCGCACTCTGAAACCTATAATGATTGCATCAGAAGCTGCAGCAAGCAACACGTCCGTTTCCGTAATCTGTCCAACACCCTGGTGAATAATCTGTACCTTGACCTCTTCGTTCTGAATTTTCATGAGACCATCTGCCAACGCCTGAATCGAACCATCGGTATCGGCCTTGATAATAACGCTCAGCTCTTTCATCAGCCCCTCCTTGATCTGACGGGCAATACTGTCGAGCTTGACACGAGTACTCCGGCGGAAATCATGTTCACGACGAATCACCTGCCGTTTCTGCGCCAGGTCCCGTGCCTCCCTGTCGGTCGCCATTACCGTCATGGCATCACCTGATTGCGGAAGATCTTCAAAACCAAGCACCCTGACCGGCTGCGAAGGGTTGGCAAAAAGAATTCTCTTGCCTCTCTCATCCATAAGAGCACGAACCTTGCCCATCGTATTGCCGGCAACAAATGGGTCGCCAACCTTAAGAATTCCGCGCTGCACGAGTACGGTGGAGATAACACCCTTGCCCTTGTCAAGCTCGGACTCAACAATAATACCGCTGGCCTGGATATCTGGAGAATAGTTGCCTTTCAACTCACGTATTTCAGCTTCGGTCAACACCTTTTCCATCAGTTCGGCAATACCAATACCCTTCTTTGCTGAAATTTCCTGGCATTGATAGACACCACCCCACTCCTCAACAAGCACGCCAGCTTCACTCAACTGCGTCTTGATCTTCTCCGGATTGGCTTCAACCTTGTCAATTTTATTGAGAGCTACAACAATCGGCACTCCTGCTGCTTTCGCATGGTTAATCGCCTCTATCGTCTGAGGCATGACACTGTCGTCAGCCGCCACAACAAGGATAACGATATCGGTCACCTGCGCACCCCTCGCCCGCATTGCAGTGAAGGCTTCATGGCCAGGTGTATCAAGGAAAGTGATTTTTCTGTTCCCGTCAACAGTAACTTCATAAGCGCCGATATGCTGGGTAATACCACCGGATTCACCAGCAACAACTTTGCTGTTACGAATATGATCAAGCAGTGAGGTCTTTCCGTGATCGACATGACCCATGATGGTGACCACCGGCGGACGAGTCTGCAAATCTTCTTCTGCATCCTCTTCAACAATAACGGCTGTTGCCTCTACCTCTGAAATAAACTCGGCCTCAAAGCCAAATTCAAGGGCTATAAGTTCAATCGATTCTTTGTCAAGCCGCTGATTGATGGTAACAAACTTGCCAAGCGCAAAACATTTCTGGATAATCTCTTTTGCTGTAATCCCCATAAGCTCGGCCAGCTCATGCGGAGAGGCATACTCAGTAACCCTGAAAATCATCCGCTGTGACTCGCGAAACGCCTCATCCTCTTCATGTTCTCGCTCACGCTCATTTCGGCGCAATTTGCGAAACTTCTGTCGTGAACCAGTACTGCTTCGATCCTCTATGCCGCTGATTGTTTTCTGGATATTGGCTGAAATTACCTTATCGTCAACCTCGATTTTCTTCTTTTTCTTCCCTTTTTTCTTCTTTACGGCAGAACTGTCAGCCACAACAACTTTTGGCTTGACTTCGACTACTGCCTTCACTGGCTTCTTTGCAGCAACAACCTTCTCCTCTTCACGAAGCTCTGCAACCACCTTTGGCTCGAACTCATCTTTCAGGGCATCCGCCTGCTCCCTGAAATTCTTTTTACGATTTTTCTTTCCTCTTCCTGCGTGAATATCAAGAGTACCAACCACGGTAAGACCGCCCATCATCTGCGGAGCATCAAAAGAGACAAGATGCTCATTCACTGATGGCTCCTCTTTTGGCAGCTCCAACTCAGGCAATTCAGGAATGGTCAGGGTTGACTCTGAAATAGCAATGGGCTCATCGGCTTCAATCGGCTCAACAGTATCAATGGCTCCAGAAGACTCTGGAGACTTTACGAGGTCAGGTTCAGGAGCATCATTGGTATCATTGGTATCAACAAAATCAAGTGCCTCCTGCAAAATCACTGCGGGAGAAAGTTCGGCCACCAGAACTTCCTGTTCCAGTTCAGGTTCCGCATGCAATTCCTGAATTTCTGGTGTGGCGATTCCGACAACAACCTCGCTCTTGATGTCATGAATATCCTGCGCCAGATCAGGCAGAATGACCGCAACTGGAGGGGCAGGCTGAAGCGGTTGTGGACTAAGTGTTTCACTCAGATGCTGCTCTTTTTCATAAGTTTTCCTCGATTGCTCCTCGAGCCTCGACAAACGCTTCTCCTTTTCAGCTCTTATTTTTTTTGTATCGTCGACCATCTTTTTTTCGACACTGAAATGCCCAAATATCAGTCCATGTATCTCTTCACTTACCATAGAGGATGTCGATGCCACCTTGACACCTTCCTGCTTGACAAAAAGTAATACTTCCTGCGGACTCACCTGCAGTTCTCTCGCTATATCACTTATTCGATATCTTATTCCTATGTCCTCAAGGGCCATTACATCCTCCTCTGGATTTATAAACTCTTTACCACATTAGCCAATGTCACTCTCTATGACGATATGTCTGCTTTGTCAATCGCCGATTCATCAGGAGCTGAATCGATATCGTCATCAAATAGCCCCTCCAGATCCGCATCAGTAAACTGCTCCTTCACGGTTTTATAAATGTTTTCGGCTATCTTTTTCCAATAACGCTTTTCCTCATCGGTAACTTTTCGTTCTCTTGGTTTTACGATACTCTTGTAACTCTTCCCGAAAACCGTCTGCTCTTCTGTTTTTGGAGAGCCAAGAAGAGAGAGTTCAATGTTGTCAATTCCAGCTTTCAACACTTTTTTGGCGGTATCAAGACCGCCATCAAGAAGCTGATAAATCATATCATCGCCAAACTCTTCACGGAACGCAATGATATCGATATCCGTAGGATCTTCTGTCGATTTGTCGATGACATCCCTATAAACATCAATCTCATAACCAGTCAGTTTTTCCGCCAGGTGAATATTATTTCCATTCTTTCCGATGGCATATTTGATTTGGTCCGGCTTGAGCATAACTCTCGCTTTCCGCGTCTTCATATCAGCATGAATCGTAAGCGGATCAATTTTCGCTGGCTGCATCGCCCGGGAGATATAAATCTGCGGCTCATCAGCGTAATAAATAACATCTATATTCTCGTTGTTCAGCTCCTTGACAATGCTCTGGATCCGTTTACCGCGATATCCAACAGTTGCTCCGACAGGATCAATCCTTGCACTGGTTGACTCAACGGCAACCTTGGCCCGTTCACCAGGCACTCTTGCAATGGCCTTGATCACAATCAATCCATCCAGAATTTCTGGCACCTCATGCTCAAACAATTTGTACAGAAACCTGTCATCAACTCTCGATACTATGACCTTCATTCCTCCGTCAGCCTTTTCCCGTTCTACCATAGTTCCATCGTCAAGCCGCACTTTTGCCTTTTCGCGTTCGATGCGCTTGATATAGAGCTTCATCCTTGGTGTGCGACGAGGATTGTCTTTCTTCATCATCTCTGACTTCGGCAACACCAGCTCAACACGATGATCTTTCGAGGTATTGTAGGTAAAAATAACCTCATTCGCACGAATCTGATATACCTCACCAGCAACAATTTCACCAACCTTTTCAAGACACTCTTCATACACAACCATGCGCTCCAGATCCCTGACTTTTTTCTGCACAGATTGCTTGATAATCTGGATGGATTTACGACTCAGATAGTCCTCAAGCTTGATAGGGCCCTCTTCATAAGAGTCGCCAACCTCCAGGGAATCATCAATCTTCCGTACATCTTTAAGAGAAATCTCAATACTCTCTATATCGACCTCTTCCACAATCTTTTTGAGAATATATACCTCAAAATCGCCCCTTTCAGGGTTGATAAATATGTTGGATTCAACTTCAGGATCATAATCTTTCCTGAGCTGCTTTTGAATAATATCCTTGAGAAGATCGGCAATATCCATTTTCACAGCCGCAACTTCGGTGCGTTTGTCCAGAAAGATTCTTGACTGCTCAATTTCTCCAAAAGCACCAGCAATCAGCAACCGTCTGTCCTGCCCCTCATCCTTTATCTTCTTTTTGACCATCTCTCTCTATAGACTTGTGCATTTATAAAAGAAAATCACTCTCCTTCCGTAAAAAAAAACTATAATTCCGCCTCAGGCACCGCACTAATCACCTGATCAAGGTAGAGCATGATTGACCCCGCAACTAATTGCGAACCCTTTTTTTTTCCCTTTTCCGGCTCAACAGTTATCCATGACCTGCTCTCTTCGGAAAGCGATACCTCCCGAAGGTGGCCACGCAACTCAGTCTGCACCCCGGACAAATCGGTGTACCTGAGGCTCAAAAGCTTGCCAATATGCCTGATATATTGCCGGTGAATGATAATGGGCTCACCAAGACCAGGAGATGAGACCATCAGGTCAAAATTTTCTCCGATCAGCTCCTGAAGTTCTTCATCGCCTTCAATCATCTCTCTAATCCTTCTGCCGAACCATGCGCACTGATGAATACGAATACCACTGTCAGCATCCATGAGTATCTCTATCTTCCGGCCACTCCCCTTGCCTTTAACTTTCACATCAATAAGATAGGCTCCTTCGCCCCGCGTTCCGGCAGACTCTGCTATAATCTGGAGAAGACAATTGCTTATGCGCTTTTGCATGGAGACTTCACAAACTTTTTTCAGAAAACAAAAAAGTGGGGAAACCCCACTTCAGATAAAGATAATTGTACACCTTCCAAATCAAGTGTCTGAATGTACAAAAAAACCTGCCAACAGCAAAACAACCATCCTCAACAACTCGCTCTTTATTTTTTATTCTCGTTCAAGTGGCTCTCTATCACCTCATAATCAGCCTCATCAAGAGGCTCTCCTGCTGAACGTTGAGCTGATGAAGCTCCAGCCTGATCATATCTCCGCCTGTTCATCAGAAAAATACCGCCACGCAAGAGACGGAGCACCAGACGAATGGCCAGACGAATGCCAAGAAAAAGGATAATTGTGAAAAGAATAAATTTCAGCATTGACTCAACAACGCCCTGAGGCGATTTTCGTTTACCCGATATTTGAATGCCTGAATACCATCTACAAAAATAACCGGAATGGTAAAACCAAACGTCGCAAGCAACTCCGGATTGTCGGAAATATCAATTTTTTCAAGTTCAAATGGCGATGAAGTATACACTTTTTCAAGCACATCCATGGCCTGATCGCACAGACAGCACTCTTTTTTTCCATAGACCGTTACTTTGTGTGGCCAGGTCGTCATGAGTAAAAAGGCTTTTGGGCTTTCGGTTCTTGCAGAAACTGAAGCATCGCATCCAGCGTCAGGGTTATCTGTTCAGAGGTGGCCAAATTTTTCAGCGAGTAGCACCCTGTCGCATATTCCGTGGCACCAAGAAACAACGCATAAGAGGCATGTACTCTGTTGGCCTCCCGCATCTGCGCTTTCATACTCTTTCCGGCAAGATCAATCTCTGTTGTAATGCCAGCCTGACGCAACTGCCAGGCAAGCTGCAGACCATTATCGAGCAGATCTTGCTGCTGCACAACAACATAAACCAGCGGCACATCTGAAGGAAGCTCCGCCAGCAGTCCCTGTTTCTCCATCGTAATCAGAAGCCTCTCCATTCCTACGGCAAAACCAGAGGCTGGCACATCCGTCGCACTGCCAAGCTCCCGGGCAAGTGCATCATAACGCCCTCCGCCACCTATGGCATCCTGTGCACCAAGCTCCGGGCTGGTGACTTCAAAGGCTGTATGACAATAGTAATCAAGACCCCGAACAAGACGATGGTCAATATCATAAGCAATATTCCTCTCGTCCAGATAGAAAAGCACTTTCTCAAAATCCCGCAATGAAGACTCCTTGAGATAATCGTACAACCTCGGAGCCCTGGCCACAAGTTCTTGTATTGCCGGATTTTTTGAGTCAAGAATCCTCAGTGGATTTTTTTCAAGTCGCTCTTTCGATGCTTCATCAAGAATGTCATGAAACGGAGCAAACCACCCCTGCAAAGCCTCCCTGAACCGTGCCCGCTCTTCGCTGTCACCAAGGGTGTTGATCCTGAGCCGCAGCCCTTTCAGACCAAGCGAGCTGAATATCTGCATCATCATGGTGATCACCTCGGCAACAGCCGCTGGAGATGAGACACCAAGCAGTTCTGCTCCAAACTGGGAGAATTGACGCTGCCGTCCTGCCTGTGGTCTCTCCTTGCGAAACAGCTCTCCGATATAGTACAGCTTGTGTACCGTACCAAGCGAAAAGAGGTTTTTCTGCAATGCGGCTCGCATGACACCCGCAGTCATCTCCGGACGTAACGTTACCGAACGACCTTGAGGGTCAGGCTGAAAAGAGAACATCTCTTTTCCGACAATATCCGTTGTGGAACCAATGCCCCGCTGAAAAAGCTCTGTATACTCGAAGAGAGGAATCCGTATCTCCCGAAACCCATGAAGCGCTGCAAGTCGATGAACAACCTCTTCAACATACTGCCATCGAACTGCCTCCTCAGGAAAGATATCCCTGGTGCCCTTGACTGACTGGAATTGCGACATAATTTTATATCTGTGGGAAATCTTTTTCCTCATCCCTGAAAAGCGCAATGACCTCGCCAGGTGATTGAGCAAGAACAAGCCTGCGCCGAACATCCTCGCGCCCGGCCAGCTTCGTAATCCGTCCGAGAAGCTTCAGATGCTCTGCAAGCATCTCCTCTGGAGTCGCCAGAAGAAAGACAATCTTCACCGGCTCATGATCAATAGAATCAAAATCAATCACCTTCTGAAGCGTTGCAAACGCCAGAACAGGCTGGTTCACACCCGCGCTCTTGGCATGAGGAAGAGCCAACGACTTGCCTATGCCTGTCGACATATCCTGCTCACGCCTCAACACATCCTCCCCAAGCTTGCCTATATCCACTACTCCAGGGTGATCGGCCACCAGAGAGATCATTTTGTCGATCACCTCACTTTTGAGGGAGAGTTCAAGATTCAAAACGATACATCTCTCGGAAAGAAGGCTTTCAATTTTCATAATAACAACCCCTTGCAGTTAACACGTCAACACACGTATGAGCACTCACTTGCTCATAAATTTTGTGCTTCAATATATAAAACATTTGGATTCCATACCGTAAAAGGGCTTTCACCACCCACTCAATTTCAGAGGTAAAACGTAATAAAGTAAATAAATGGCGATACAAACATAATCGTATCAAAACGGTCAAGCACCCCACCATGACCGGGAATCAAACCGGAAGAGTCTTTTACCCCGGCATCTCTCTTGAACATCGACTCAACCAGATCACCTGCCGGACTTGCCATACCAATAAGCACACCTGTCAACAATGCCTTCGTCACGGAAAGTTGCGGAACAAAACTTCCGTAAACAAGCGCGGCTGTCACACTTCCTGCCAGACCACACAAAAAACCCTCCCAGGTTTTGTTGGGGCTCAGACGCTCAAATAATTTGCGGTGAATAAATTTCCCTCCCAATGTGTTCCCACCGAAATAGGCAAAAATATCTGCCCCCCAAACGCAAAAAAAGAGAAGAAAAACCATGATCTCTCCGTTTTCATGCACGGGATCAAGCCGTAGCCGCAACAGTGAGCCAAAGGTGAGATTAACATAGAGAAGCCCTGGAAATACAGAGCCGAGATTGAGCATTGGAGAACCCTCTTTCGAAAAGAGCTCCATAACCATCAGCGCAAGAACAACGGCAAGCAACAACTCCCATACCTCGGCATAATGCAGATAAAAATTGAGCTGCAAAAGCAGCGTTATCTGCAAAACAACCCAAAGTGGAGGCGGTTGAGCCTTTTGACGCGCAAGGCGATGAAACTCGAATACCGCCAACAGAGCGAGCAAGGAAAAAAAAGCAAAAAAGGGAAGCCCGCCAACCCCTGTCAACCACAAAAGAAGCGGGATACCAATCAGAGCCACAATGACCCTCTGCAATAGATTAACACTCAAAAGCTCACCCATACATCACAATTAAATCAACTCATCATCCTTACAACTACTCAAACACAGCATGACCTGATATCGACAGTGCGGAAAATCGCCGCACAACCATAACAAACAACAATAAACTCACCGCAACAACCAACCACCACCACGGAGCATCAAGCAAAGAGTCAATCCGCAAGATCATCCGGGAGCCTGAACCTTCAGCAAAGAGAAGAAAAAGCAGCGCTGCCAGATTATTCATCAGGTGCACAGCAACAGGCACAGCCAGATTACCTGTTTTACTGTAAATATGGCCAATATACCACCCAAGCAAAGCAAGAGGAAGAAGATTCGCAGCACTGAGATGAAAAAAAGCAAAGACCAATCCAGTCAAGAGCACCGCGCCTCCGGAAGAGATCGAATGGCTGTAATTCTGCTGAATATAGCCTCTGAACAGCATCTCCTCGCAAACTGCCGGAGTAAGGGCAAGAACAAAAGCCACCTGCAAAAACTCTGAGAGAGAGCCAACCCGCGCCAACTCTTTGATAAACAACTCCATCACATCGCGCTGACGAATAACCTCTTTTCCAGCATCCCCAAGAGATGGCCAGAGATAGAGATCCTGAAGCGCTGTCATGGTATAAAGCAGAGGCTGAAGCAGAAAAATGCCACCCACAGCAAGAGCTACTGTACCATAATCGACACCTCTCTGTATCCCCAAAAAAGCAAAACTATCACCCGAAAAAGGATTTCTTGTGCCAGTATGCCATGCGGAAAGGCAAATCACTGGCAATGCGAGCATGAAAAGTTGCCCGACTGACTGAACCAGCCGCAGCAACGGAATAGTGCTTCTGTCGGGATGCAGCAGTGCCGCACCCTGCTCCAAACCACCAGTTACCATGGAAAAAAGTAAGGCACCAGCAAGCGGATAAAGCAGCATAAGAGTGATCAACAGGAGTGTGTTGAAAACAAATGAGGGGCGCCGGGCTGCAAAAGAGTCAGAAAAAGAAAAAGTCTGCATTGAGTTCTCTTATGCTTTACGGTGAATCCATCAAAAATATGATACTTTGCCTTCCTGTTGTTAACTTAAGGCTCTATCAAACAGATAGGCATTGGGCAGGGGAAAAACAAGCGAAAACCACCTGGAGCGACAAAGCACGAACATCCGTTGTATAAACTCCACTCGAAACAGTGTGCCGGACAGAAAAATTTACCACTAACTTGTTTTCAAACACAAAAGTCATGGGCAGACGCAGACAACCGGCCTCTCTCTTTGTTGGCGAACTCAAAAGTGTTGTTATTCTTGCCAGAGAATGTTACGGAGATGCCATCATGCTCACGCCACTGATCGCCACCCTCCGAAAAAAATATCCGGGAATTTCCATCTCTATCGTTGCTTTCACCCGGATCATTTTCGAGTTTTTCAGTGCCGACACCAATGTGACTGCCGTCTATCATGCAAAACGAAATCTGAAAAGATACCTTTTCGAGTTTTTCCCCCAAAAATTCGATCTCTTGTTCAACCCAAAAAACCATCCATCGACCCATTTTTACCTTCAATCACTGATCATCCGGGCGAGATACAAGGTCGGCCATCGCAACACCGGGCACGAGGCCCTCTATAACCACCTCATCGATCTCGCACCTGGCGCTCATGAATCGACAAGGAACCTTGCGCTGATGGGTGTCATCGATAACGCACCACCACAACCTTGCCAGCCATACATACCGCACATGCCGGTTTCGACTGCAATCGCCTCGTTCCTGGGGGGGCTTATGCCCGAATCGTACATAGGCATCAACATCAGCGCTGGAACTCCCGGCGGCCATCGGACTCTCGAACAGTGGTCCGAGCTCATCAGAAGCTTCCCTGAAGAGAGGTTTATCATCTTTTCTGCACCTGCAAAGATTGCTGAAAAAAGAGAGCTGGAGGATCCGCACGCCAACGTCCTCCCCTCCCCATCGACACTGAATCTTTACGAAGTCTGGTTGATCATCAAAAAACTCAAGTTTCTCGTCACCCCCGACACCTCACTGGTTCATATCGCCGCATGCTCCGATACCCCGCTGGTCGCCCTGTACCGGCATAATCCGGCTGACAGTAAAGAGTTCTCACCTTTAAGTACACTGCAGGAGGTCATCCTCTCGCCAACCCCCGACGTGGTCGATATTGAAAACATCGTCGTAAAGAGGGCCCTGAGCAGGATGCTTGAACAAGTGCTTGTACACAGGTCAACCTAAAGCGATATACCCATTCAAGGTGTTTAGAACTAATTGCTGCTGTTGTTTTTCGAGATGTGGACCAATAGGCAAACTCAACACATATTGACTCATTTGCTCAGCAACAGGAAATTTTCCAGGTGTAGAAGCTGAAGCAGCATAAGCATCCTGCAAATGAGGCGGTATCGGATAATGAAACATACTTCCGATATCAGCTTCAGACAAAAGCTGATAAAGTTCATTTCGATACGGTGATTGTATAACAAATAAATGCCAGACAGGATCAGCCCACAATGGAACATAAGGAAGAATAAGGTGGGTATCTGACTGTAAATGATCAAGATAACGGGATGCCACAAGTTTTCGTCGTTCATTCCACGCATCAAGCTTTGTAAGCTTTACCCGGAGCATTGCCGCTTGCAATTCATCAAGACGAGAATTAAAACCTTTGACTTCATTATGATACTTGATTCGTGATCCATAATTCCGCAATATTCTGATTTTATCGGCAAGAACATTGTCGTTGGTCGTTACAGCACCGCCATCACCAAACGCGCCAAGATTTTTACCAGGATAAAAACTGAAACCTGCCGCATCTCCCAATCCTCCAACTCTCTGCCCTTTATATTTTGCACCATGAGCCTGTGCTGCATCTTCAAATACTTTTAGTCCATAACGTACAGCGATCTCGTTAATACTATCCATATCTGCTGGCTGTCCATAAAGATGGACCGGTATAATTGCTTTGGTACGCTCCGTGATTGCTCGCTCAATGCAAGATGGAGCAATATTGAACGTCCGCTCATCAGGCTCCACCGAAACTGGTGTCGCACCTGAGTAGGTTACAGCAAGCCAGGTCGCGATATAGGTATTGGAGGGAACAATAACTTCATCACCAGAGCTGATACCAGATGAACGAAGAATAAGGTGCAGGGCATCGAGGCCATTTCCAACTCCAATACAGTGCTTTACCTGACAATATAAAGCAAATTCCGCTTCGAATGCTTCAACTTCTTCACCAAGGAGATACAAGCCAGAATCCATCACTCGAGCATAGGCTGCATCAAACTCATCTTTAAGCTCTCTATATTGAGCTTTCAAATCAAGAAATGGCACTGTCATTTTTCACCCCGGGTCGCTTGAATAAATGAGCCATACTCCCGATAGTAATCCGATTCTTCATAAATATTTGAAGCCAGCACCATACACACTGAACCTGAAGAAAAGTTATCTAGTTCACGCCAGATCATTGGACACACGTACAGTCCATTGTAAGAACGGTTCAGATGAAAACGCCTCTGCGTATAACCATCATCCAGAAGAACATCAAAGCTGCCAGACATAGCTATAATTAACTGATGTAATGCTTTATGAGCATGCCCGCCACGCTCTGCTCCACCTGGGACATCATAGAGATAGTAAACCCTTTTGATATCAAAAGGGATATGATTGTTTCCCTCTACAAAAGTCAGGTTACCACGAGGTTCAGTTATTTTAGGCAGTTCAATAATTTTACACCGATCAAGAGTAAACGTGGACTCTGACATACTATTTCAATCCTGAAAACAGTTTTATAAGTGAAACCAGCTTTGGACGGCAAACCCTACGGTATTCCTCTTCAAGGATAGATACTGCTATAGTATTTTTATAGACACTATCGTAAACATAATGATCACGTAAGATACCATCCTGTTTATACCCTAAATATAATCTTGTTTTGAGCATACCGACATTGTCTTCCATAATATCCCCATAAATTTTATGCATCTTTAATACATCGAATGCATAATCGCATAGCATAAGATCTGCTTCAAAAGCTACAGGCATTTTCCCAACAAAAGCCTCTTCACCTACAAGCAACCGTCCCATCTCCACAGTTCTATGCAATTGGTTGATGTCCAATAGTGCAATCATTCCTACAGGCCTGTCACTAAATTCAATAATAAAGTTGAGTTCGATGGTTTTAAGCTTAGCCGCAATCCAGACCTGCTGTTCATCTACAGTAGAAGCACCTCGCTGCAATAGTCTCGCTCGTGCACTGTTTCGCCACTTTAACGTTAACGCGGCATCTTCGATGGTGATTGGCCGAAGTGTTGTGAACGTCCCCTTAAGTATCATATTATCAAATTTTCCAACTCATGAGTATCTGGTTTCCGCGCAACAATCCCGATGTTTGCTAAAAGATTGGATGGAAGCTTATCCGAAATATGTGTTAACGCACAAAGAAGGTCTGGTGACCATTCGCTCATCATACTATTGGGAACAATTTTAACGAAATAACCAAAACGTTCTTCGACTTTTAATCCCGCCGATTCAAAGTCAGCAACAAATTTATCAAGAGTATAGACACGTTGATGCCCAACCAATTTATCTCGTAACGACAAAGTATCAGCAGCTTCCTGCATCCCCATGATCACTGCCAACTGACGATGTAGTGACTCAGCATTAGGTACGACAGCAACGACACGACCATCGGGAGAAAGCCAGGATACCATATTGTGTATAACTGCAGAAGGAAATTCGACATGTTCAAAGATATGAAGTGCAAAGATTGCATCATAGAGTTGTGTTGGTTTAAATGATTCAAAGAGTGACTCATGAACCACAATTTTTGAACCAAAACGTTCGCGGGCGGCTTGGCAAAGCTTGGCAGAACCCTCCACAATTTCAACTCTATATCCGCGCTCAACTAAAGAACTGGTAATTGTTCCTTCCCCGTAACCTAACTCAAGAATTCTATTTTTTTCGCCAATTTTACCGAGCAGTGAAGGGAGATTTGCTGTATGTATTATATTTTCAATAAAGTTTTCACCAGTTGAATCTTTGATGTATACAGACTCTGCATAATTATCAAGATTTTCTGCGATCGACATGATTATTTCCTCTATCATTAAATTGAAATTCTATGGTAAAATTTCTTTGCGTATTTTTTTGAACCGCAGGCTATGTTGTTCCCCAGCATTCACAATTTCATACTTTACAGGGACTTTATACCTCGCCATTCTGGCCAGACAGTGGCCCCTCAAGCGTTCTGCAAGCTGAAACTGCTCTTCTGGCTCATTAAGAGTAATTATCGCCTTAACTACTTTTCCCATAACAGGATGCTGAATCCCAACGACAGTGACTTCCTGAATATTATCGGCCTCTAACAGCACATTTTCAATTTCTGCGGGAAAAACCTTTTGTCCGCCAACATTAATCATCTCAGACTGACGACCTTGAATATGCATATACTCACCTCTCACCTCAACATAGTCTCCTGTACACATCCACCCCTCTTCGTTAAAGGGATTTGGCGCATTCAGGTAGCCAACCATATTTGCTTCAGACCTTACCCAGAGAATATTATCTACAATTTTAGTCTCGAATCCATCACCACCAATTTTAACCCAAACGGAGTCATCACTTTCGGATTTTGAGCGCAACACTCCAAGTTCTGACAACCCGTACGTCTGCTTAATCGTGGCATTGGGAAAGATCCCCCTTACTTTTTCCAAAGTTGAAGAAGGCATTACCTCGGTACCATAGGTTATCAGCTTCACCGATGAAAGATCAAAGTCCTTATAACAACGGGAAGCAATCAAAAGATTAATAAACGTCGGAGTAGTTGGCAGAAGCGTAGCTTTAGACTGCTGAATAATACGGCAAACGCTTTCAGAACCGCGATCTGGCAGACAAACTGCCGTCCCACCATAGGCAAATGTTGAAAGAAGTGTATTGAAACCACCAAAGTGATCCAACATGAGAAACAGAACTGTACGCCACCCAGGTCGTTCCTCAACAAACTTCCTCATCACCCGTTCACAGTCCTGCAATATTCCTTTCGGTTTACCAGTAGAACCTGAGGTAAAGACAATAAGACCTGGAACATCTCTCTCAAGAAACGATTCTACAAGATGATTCTGAACAGAACTTTGACAGGTCTCGAAGGTCCAATGATCATCCCGGTCAAATCTGAATAAACAGGTAACTCCTGCAATTTCAATAAATTCAGGCAATTCGTGTTTAATAGCTGTAGTAAAAGGAACAAGAATAGCCTTCGATTT
>SESH01009467.1_pt1 | contig 46882 bp, 46 predicted proteins | sample 3171561 | NCBI WGS metagenome assembly SESH01 (sample SAMN10866947, study PRJNA518727) | freshwater metagenome | biome: subpolar coniferous forest; feature: holomictic lake; material: water; isolation source: holomictic Lake 442 2011 16.5 m and 2014 13 m | place: Canada: near Kenora, Ontario
TTTAATCTATAGTGATTATATATTAAATTTTATTGATTATCTTAATAACCTGCATTTATTTTTGTGATGTAAAAACCTATTTAATCAAATTAACTTGTGGCGTCTGAATATCACACAAATTAATATGTCATCTAAAAGTGTGATAAGACTTCTGGCAGAAAAAACTCACTGACCAGCATTTGTTTATGGGCAAGATCGTAAACAGTTCGCCTACCCCATATCTGCTGATTTATCGCTACTTCATTAATCGCAGACTTAGTCCATGTGAGCGGGTCAATCAAAGTTATATCCATTGCTATACGTTCTAACCTGGGATACGAAAAAATTATTTCACCCAGTGGGCGATTACCCAATCTTGATAAATTGCTTTTAGCTGTTTTGATGGTGGTTTCTGGAATAATGGTTCTTGCCAAGATAAGTGGTCTGCCATTGATATGCAGCAAAACCTCACGAATTAAGCAATAATGATGCTCGGGCAACTTAAGTAAACGACGTTCACTTAAAAAAGGGGTATGCCAGCGCTGAAGTAAAACTTTAACAGTGACACCAGTACCGTAAAAACTGCGTAACCGTTGTGTTAACGAGCCTGACTCATAAGCCCATGACTGAACATTAGCCGGAAGTTTATGGCGCAAACCCTGTCGATTTTCAAGCCATAATGGTTCGCGATTAAATAAAAAACTTTTCGTAGTCAAACTGAACTAAACCTCTGCATAATCTGTGGACGCACCCAACCAACGATTACAAAGCGGCTGAATCGCTTCGGGTGATTGAATAACAATTTGCTCAGCGACTTCCTGAATAGCATCCAGCAAACCGACATCTCTGGCTAAATCAGCAATTTTAAAGTTTATAGATCCGGTTTGTCTTGTTCCCATTACTTCGCCCGGCCCTCGTAATTCCAGATCTTTTTCAGCTATAACAAAACCGTCATTACTGTCTCTTAAAATACCCAACCGCTGTCGGGCAGTATCCGATAAGGGCGATTGATACATCAATAAACAATAACTATCATCCTCACCACGGCCAACACGTCCACGTAATTGATGCAACTGAGAAAGCCCCAAGCGCTCAGGATTTTCAATAATCATTAATCCCGCATTAGGCACATCAACACCTACTTCAATTACAGTGGTAGCAACCAATAAATCAATTTGATGATTTTTAAAGGCCTGCATAACGACATCCTTGTCTTTGCTTTTCATCCGCCCATGTATTAAGTCAACACGCACATCAGGCAGCGCAATTGTTAGCTGTTCAGCGGTTTTTTCAGCGGCTTCACACTCCAACACTTCTGACTCTTCTATTAGAGTACACACCCAATAAACCTGCCGCTTTTTGCTAATCCAACTATTGATTCTTTCAATAACATCAGTCCGCCGTTCAGCGGGAATAACGCTGGTAACAATAGGTTTTCTGCCAGGTGGCAATTCATCAATAATGGATATATCCAAATCTGAATATTGCAACATAGCCAAAGTACGAGGAATAGGAGTAGCGGTCATAACTAATTGATGAGGCCGAGTATTACCCTTCTGACCTTTTTCTCTCAGAGCCATTCGTTGATGAACCCCAAAACGGTGCTGTTCATCAATAATAACTAAACCTAACCTATGAAAGGTTACACTATCCTGAAATAAGGCATGAGTACCAATAATAATGCCAGCCGAACCATCAGCCAAGCTTTGTAAAATGTCTTTTCGAGCATTGCCTTTAATTTGCCCCGTTAAAAAAACAACTTTAGCCTGAAAACCTTCAAACCACACACTGAAATTACGTTTATGCTGTTCTGCCAATAACTCAGTAGGCGCCATCACCGCTACCTGATAGCCCGCAGCTAATGCCAGTAATGCCGCATAAGCAGACACAATGGTTTTACCGGAGCCTACATCTCCCTGAACCAATCGCATCATGGGATGTTGCTCGAGGCAATCAGCTTCTATTTCTGCAATAACTCGCTGTTGTGCACCCGTTAATTTAAAGGGTAAAGCACTTAAAAACTGTTCAGAAATCGCATTATCAGTGCAAAGTCTAAAAACTGGAGCTTGCCATGCCTTGGTTTTATTTCTACTTATGCGCAAACTCAAATGATGAGCCAATAACTCTTCAAATGCCAATCGTTTCAGCGCCGGAATACTGCCATTTTGTAATGCAGCAAGTGAAACTGAATCATCAGGTGCGTGCAGGGTTTGTATTGCCTCTGCCAAAGTCGGATAGCCAAATCTCTTTAAAATCAAAGAAGGTATCCAATCTATTAATGAATTGGGCTCACTATTCCAGATACTTAAAGCCTGCTTGACCGCTTTTCTTAAAATAGTTTGGCTTAGACCTTCTGTTAAAGGGTAAACAGGGGTTAAACGAGTTTGGGTGATATCGACATCCGGGTTTAAAATAACCTGATAGTCGGGATGAACCATCTCCAGCCCGCTAAAACCATGCCGAACTTCAGCAAAACAACTGATTAATGCGCCTGGTTTTAGCCTATTATGTTGATTGGCGCTAAAGTGAAAAAACTTTAAGGTTATATAACCAGTGTCATCGCTGATTCTACAAACCAAGCTTTTACGACCTCTAGGCAAAATATCTATGTATTCAACCCGACCGCAAATAAGTACTGTCATACCTACCAACAAAGTACCTATTGGATAAACTTTGGTTCGATCTTCGTAGCGTAGCGGCAAATGAAAAATCAGATCCTGAATAGTTCGGATACCCAGTTTTTCCAAACGATTAAGTGTCTGAAGACCTATGCCTGTTAACTTATCAACCGATTGACTAAGGCAACTCACTCTGTAATCACTAAGATACTAATATTCCAAGCTTAAGAGGCAGAATATTCTTGTGCTTTCAAGAACATAACGCCATCCATTTCCACGCCTACGTTCTTAGGTAAAGCTGCAACACCTATAGCTGCACGTGCAGGATAAGGCTCTTGAAAATAGAGCCCCATAATTTCATTAACCAACAAAAAATTTGATAAATCTGTTAAAAACACATTTAATTTAACGATATCAGAAAGATCACCACCGGCAGCTTCTGCAACCGCTTTTAAATTATCAAATACTTGAGTGATTTGGGCAGTAATATCACCATCGATAATGGTCATGGTTTCAGGTACTAAAGGAATTTGACCTGAAAGATAAACAGTGCGATCAACTTTGACTGCTTGTGAATAAGTACCGATAGCCTTGGGCGCTTTATTTGTATGGATAATTTCTTTAGTCATTTTTTAATCCTAATGAGTCGGTTTGCCATAAGGCGAAGTGTTAACTACGATTATCTCAATGATATTATAGCGATTATTACCAAGAGATAGAAATCCAAGAAGAAAGACACAAGATCTAAAAACTAACTCACCACAGCCGCACTCTGCACTTTTTACCGTGCCCTATAAATTCTCAATCATCACATCTGCAAATTCGCTGCACTTAATCTCTGTAGCATTATCCATTAAACGTGCAAAATCGTAAGTAACTCGGTGACTGGCGATCGCTGCATCCATCGCCTTAATAATGGCATCGGCCGCTTCAGACCAACCCAAATAGCGCAACATCATCTCGCCGGATAATATTAATGATCCCGGGTTAACTTTATCCAAACCTGCATATTTTGGAGCTGTGCCATGAGTCGCCTCAAAAACAGCAGTACCTGTTAAGTAGTTAATGTTACCACCTGGAGCAATGCCAATACCACCGACTTGTGCAGCCAATGCATCAGATAAATAATCACCATTCAAATTCAAGGTAGCGATCACATCAAAATCTTCAGGTCGAGTTAATACTTGTTGCAAGGCAATATCAGCAATAGCATCTTTAATTAAAATTCGACCATTTGCTAAAGCGTTTGCTTGCTCTTTATTAGCAGTAACTTCTCCAAACTTTTCTCGAGTTCTTTCCCATTGCACCCAAGTGTAAGTTTGCTCTGCATATTCACGTTCAGCAACGGCATAAGCCCAATTGCGAAAAGCTCCTTCAGTGAATTTCATTATATTGCCTTTATGCACAATCGTAAGGCTTTTACGTTTATTGGTCAGGCAATAATCAATTGCAGAACGTATTAAACGCTCAGTTCCTTCTTTTGAAACTGGCTTGATGCCAATACCAGTCGTTTCGGGAAAGCGAATTTTATTAAATTGCATCGGAAAGTTTTCCTGTAATAAACGCATGAATAACTTATTATCATCACTGCCTTGTTCAAATTCCAAACCTGCATAAATATCTTCAGTATTTTCCCGAAATATAACCATATCAACAGCAGCTGGATTTTTTACCGGCGAAGGTACACCCTTAAACCACCTAACCGGACGTAAGCAAACATACATATCCAGCATTTGTCGCAACGCCACATTTAAAGACCGAATACCTCCACCAATTGGAGTAGTCAAAGGCCCTTTAATCGATACTAAATAATCTCTGCAAGCATCAACTGTATCATCAGGCAACCAAGTATTAAAAAGTAAATTAGCTTTTTCTCCAGCGTAGACTTCCAGCCAATGTATTTTCCTTTGCCCGGAATAAGCACTTGCAACAGCGGCATCTAAAACACGAACAGTCGCCCGCCAAATATCAGGACCGGTACCATCACCTTCTATATAAGGAATAATTGGATTGTCAGGGACAATAAGCTTTCCATCTTGCATTTTTATCGGGTTACCACTTATCGAACGAATAAATTGGGCCATTACTAACACCTCATTTAAATTAAAAAAAAGAGAAACACTCCAATCAGAATTGTAGTAGTAAGCAACCTATACAATCAAAAAGCAGGAATAAAAATATCGAAACTACACATTCATTTAGAATCACTCTTTTAATTTTTAACACAACACCAAATATTGAGTTAAAATTCTCTGGTGTTTGAATATTTTAGTTTTCAAATGAATTAAAGAAGTAATTTTTGCAAAACCAGAATTATTACATGCCATTCTTGTTGCTAATAATGATTTATCGCAACACGATTCTAAAGTCTAAAACAGGGCGATAATTAAATAACAAGAGAGAGAAATCATGCGTATTCTTATCGTTGAAGATGAAATAGTACTCTGTAAACAAATTCAACAATATTTAGCTAACAAAGGCTTTGCTGTAGACACTGCAAATACTGGCAGCGATGGTTACTTCATGGGTAAGGAATATCCGGTTGATGCCGCCATTATTGATATCGGCCTTCCCGATTTTTCGGGCATAGAACTCATTAAACGATTACGGAAAGAAAAAATCAGCATACCTATTTTAATTTTAACAGCCAGAAGCCGTTGGCAAGAAAAAGTTGAAGGACTGGAAGCTGGGGCCGACGATTATTTGGTTAAACCCTTTCAATATGAAGAGTTACTAGCAAGAATTAATGCATTAATTAGACGATCCGCCGGACAATCCCACCCCGTGTTAACCCATGACAACATTGAACTCAATTCCATTGCACAGGAAGTTTTAGTTTCTGGTGTAAAACTGGATTTAACAGCCTATGAATACAAGGTTCTGGAATATTTAATGTTTCGTAAAGGTGAGTTGATTTCTAAATCGGTACTAACCGCTCATATTTACGATGAAGACTATGATCGTGACAGTAATGTCATTGAGGTTTTTATAGGCCGCCTGAGAAAGAAACTTGATCCGGATGGTACACGCAAGCCCATTGAAACGCTACGTGGGCGAGGTTACAGGATTCCTATGGATATTTCTTGATTATCACTTCTACCAATTGGCTATTTTTTAACGAATCTATTAGTCTTTAAATGCTCACTAAATCGTTAAGCTTTAGACTGCTAATAGCCGAAGGTTTGGTTCTTGCTGCTTTCTTTACACTGGTTGCTTTTATTCTTGAACAAGGCTTTCTTGAGAGTGCAGAGCAAGCGTTAAAAGACAGATTACAAGTTCAGGTATACGCACTTTTATCTGCGGCCAAGTTAAATGAGGGTGGTGAATTGATCATGCCACCTATATTACCAGAACCTCGATTTGAAAATCCCGGCTCAGGGCTTTATGGCTATATTCAACAAGCCAAAAAAAATCTGGTTTGGCGATCACAATCAGCAATTGGACTTGAGGAGTTGGTAGCCCCAAAAGAATTAAGTCCAGGAATTTCAAAATTTGTAAGTGTAAGACATGATCGATATGCCCTGCACTCTGATGTCATTTTAAAAAACAATACAGGCATAGAGCGAGAGTATATTTTTACAGTAACTGAAGATGCAGGATTTGTCAGCAGTAAAGTCGCATACCTTCAAGAAACCTTAAGATTTTGGTTGCTGATTATCGGATTCGTTCTGATTTTTATACAATTTGTAGTATTACGCTGGAGTTTAAAACCACTGAGAAGCATCGTAAAAGATTTGGATGCCGTAGAGCATGGTAAAAAAATGCTTTTAGACGGTCAATATGCAACCGAGTTAGAAGGTTTGGCAGGCAATCTTAATGCTTTTATAACTCATGAACGCTCTCATTCTGATCGTTATCGAAACAACTTGGCAGACTTTTCTCACAGCCTAAAAACACCACTAGCCATACTCAGAGGATGCGTCGAGTCTTACAGTGATAACAAAGAAACCGCTCATGAACAGATTACAAGAATGGATCATATTATCGAATATCAACTACAAAGAGCCGCGGTAAAAGCAGAGCATAAAACACTTAATACAGTCGACCTATCAACTGTCACTAATAAAGTAAAATCATCGCTCTCTAAAGTTCATGTTGATAAGAATATAAATTTTGAAGTCACTATTCCTGAACAATGTCTGATATTCTGCCAAGAAGGTGATTTGTATGAAATTGTCGGAAACTTATTGGATAATGCCTGCAAATGGTGCCATCACTCAGTCAAGGTCAGCATTGAACTCAACCAACGCATAAACAGACGTAATTTTTCTGTACTGCTACAAATTGAAGATGACGGACCAGGAATTCCCGTTGGGAAATTTAATGACATTCTAAAAAGAGGAATCCGAGCCGATGAGAATATTCATGGTCATGGAATTGGTGTCACCGTTGTTTATGAATTAATGGAATTGCTGGGTGGAAAATTAGAAGGTGGTAAAAGTGAGACTCTGGGAGGCATGAGATGGCGTATTTATTTTCCATAACCCGCAAGTTAATCTCCCCCACCCCACATATCACCTGTCAAAATAAGTAAATGCGTATAACATTAACCTATATCAGTGTAATTTTACTATGGTCAACTACACCTTTGGCCATCAAATGGAGTGGAGAAGGCCCTGGCTTTCTCTTTGGTGTTACCGCACGTATGTCAATTGGTATGGTTTGCGTATTATTGGCACTGACACTGACGCGACAACAATTGGCATGGCATCAAAAAGCATGCCTGACTTATATTGCAGTTGCGATACAAATATACGGATCAATGCTGGCAGTTTATTGGGCTGCCCAATTCATACCTTCTGGCTGGATTTCGGTTATCTTCGGACTAACACCACTCCTGACTGCTTTATTAGCCGCAATATTTCTTGAAGAAAAAAGCCTTACGCTCGGCAAACTACTTTCTTATATATTAGGTGTTAGTGGCTTGGTAATTATGTTTGGATCAGCATTACAATTAGGCTTAAATGCAGTACTGGGTATAAGTGGCGTATTAGTTTCTTCTCTTTTGCAATCGTTTAGTTCGGTTTGGATAAAACGTATCGCAGCAAAACTACCTGCCTTATCACAAGTAACTGGAGGCTTGTTATTGGCGTTGCCTGCATACCTGCTAACTTGGGGGATAATAGATGGTCACTGGCCAACGTCATTAACAGCCAGCAGCTTGGCGTCAATTATTTATCTTGGCGTAATTGCAACCTCAATAGGATTCGTCCTGTATTACTATTTGCTCACACACCTACCTGCCACAAGGGTAGCGCTGATCTCACTGGTATCACCCCCACTTGCACTTCTATTGGGTCATTTAGTTAACCAAGAACTACTCACTATAAAAGTTGTAATAGGTACATTATTTATACTCTCTGCATTGATTATGCATGAATTTTTTGACCGCTTGACTACTATAAAGTTAAGGCTTAGATAAGTCACGATATCTAAAAAAAACATAGAAAAACTGTTAGATACAAAATAATGTAAATTTAATCTATTTTTTTTGCCCAAGTTGTAATTTTAGTGCTACTATTTAGGTGTAGTTAAAGTTTGAGTCGGCCTTGGTTTCCTAAGGCTGGAATTTATAAAGCCAAAAATGTTGGCGTTTTTTAGTTAAGAGTGTGATATGTCTGATCAAGTTGTAGGTACCGTTAAGTGGTTCAATGATGAAAAAGGTTTTGGATTTATTGAACAAGAAGGTGGAAAAGATGTTTTTGTTCACCACAGCGCAATTAACGGCACCGGCCGCAAAACCTTGCGAGAAGGCCAAAAAGTTACTATGCAAGTAACTCAAGGTCAAAAAGGACCGCAAGCTGAGAATGTAATACCAGCGTAAGATATTTATAAATCGTCCTCCTAAATCAACTGATTTTTGAGGACGGCTCAATGCCTCAGAAAAAATTAAATATTGGCATTATATTTATTCATAGTAACTGCTAGATTCGATTGCAGTTTTTATGAAAATTAGCGCCTGTTGAAGCAATATAATTGAGACTGTTTATTTTGTTACGCTAATCATTAAGTAATTTGTTGCGAATGACAAATGTAAACTTTTTTGTTTAAATATTTGCAATTGCCTTCCAGATAACGAATTTTTTATTGGAAGCAATCACGTAATAATTCCCAAATAATCTATTAAGATACACATGATAGTTAAGGTGGCGATTGCCCACCATCCACAGTTCGCCTCCTGCTTTCAAAACCCGTCTTGATTGCTTAATCATACTGCTTGCAATCTGATCACCTACTGTATTCTGCTGATGAAAAGGTGGATTACAAAAAATAAAATCTGCCGAAGCCGCTTCAAAGTCATTCAGTCCGTCGCCGACCTTAAAAACGGCCTTACGCTCTTGACCAAAAGTACGATAAAAATTCTCTCTGGCTGACTCTACCGCCATAAATGATTCATCTACAAAATAAATGATTGCTTCAGGATTTGTCTTGGCAGCCATTAAACCAAGCAACCCATTACCACACCCTAAATCAATAATATTACAACTACCTTGAGTGGCAGGTAAGTGTTCAAGAAAAAATCGCGTGCCAATATCAAGACTATCACGCGAAAAAACGTTCGCATGATTACTAATCAAATATTCAGAACCTTCAAGTTGATAGCATATTGGATAAGGTGTAACCGGTATAACCAATCCTGCATCAGGCGAGCAAAAAATGAGCCTTGCTTTTTTTCTCGCCAGCCCGGTTGTCGTAGGACCCACTAAACGCTCCAATAACTTCCAGATCGAAGCTGGCAATGATTTAATCATTCCCGCCAAAATTATTTGTGTTGAAGGACGTAAATGCGGATGTAACCTTATAAGCTGATCTTCCAATAAAGCTAATGTCTTTGGTGCTTTAATTAGAACGCTATCAAAAGGACCATTTAAAATATCAAGACTATTTATTAGCTTGACACTGTCCCCTGGCAATCCATTTTCAATCAGATTTAAGCGGGTAGCCTGCTGAGAAAGATAAGAATCAGTTACCGCTTGTGGTCTGTATTTACTTAGCGCAACGGCTAAAGCCCCAAAATTATCATTAAGTATCAAAATACGGGTATCTGCAGGACGCTCATTTTGCTCTGCAAAATAATTAAGTAAATATTCATCAGCAGCGTCCCAAGCTCGTAAAAGCTCTAATGAACGCCTTGGAAGCCGATTCAACTGAAACTCACCTTGAGCAACCTTTAAAATATTCTCCGTTTTAACTATCATTGATTGTCAAACTCAAGAATATTTTAAGCACGTGACATAAATTTTCCACTTTCAGTATTAACCTTAATCAATTCTTCAGTCTCAAGATATTCAGGCACTTGAACCTCGACACCGGTAACCAATTTAGCCGTCTTGGTTCGACCTGATGCCGTAGCACCTTTAATCGAAGGCGCTGTTTCTAAAATTGCTAAAACGACAGAACTGGGTAACTCAATACCAAATATTTCATCATCTATTAATAAAGCCACGATACCTTCCAATCCTTCAGTTAAATAGTTAACTTGGTCGTCCAGATCCCCTCGGTTTAAACTGTACTGAGTATAATCTTCCATATTCATGAAAATATAATTATCCCCATCGATATATGAAAACTGTACCTTGGCTCTTACCAGATCAGTATCTTTATAAAAATCATCACCTTTTAAAGACTCATCCAGTTTTTGGCCGGTTTTAAGATTTGTAAAACGAATTTTATATAATGTGGATGCACCCCGCGATGAAGGACTTTTTGCATCAACCTGCTTAACAACATGGGGCACCCCATTAATCTCGACAACCATTCCCCGTTTTAAATCACTCGCTTTTGCCACAAAATTACCTCTATCTATAAATTATGCTACCCACATTAATAGCAAATTTCTGACTCTATATGGGTCATAGTGGCTATCATCAATATAATCATTAAAAATTTAAGCAGGCACTAAGATCGTCTTTCCGCATGGACTACCGGAATCCAGATGTCATGAATGTTATTCGAAAGCCAATCAACACAATGATTTATCTGTGCAATAATGATATAAGTTCTCTATTGTCCATGATTACATCCCTGTATTCTGGATCCCGACAGCCCCTATTTTATATCTTACACCCGACAAAAATTGATCCAGCAATCTCAATATACAATCGACTTAACGGCTCATTATAACGTAGTTAGTCTATTGCAACCGGTGTGTAAAATTTTATAACTTTAATTATTAATTAAAGCGCCAAGCACTTCCGTGTGCTTGGTTAGAGTTGCTTTGCAAAATAAAATCTGCTTTAGCCAGGTTAGTACCGCCCACCAGCGTAATAGACAGTTCAAAATCCGCTTCTTTATCATCATTAGTATCACTAGAAAGCACACCCTTACTGAAATGTAATTCACTGGCTTTACCATGAAAAGTCAATGAGTTTATGTACGTAGTAAAAAAGGCTTGATCACTACTCTTTTTAGAATTGGCATCAATACCAGACAAATCGATATTATCCTGCTTATGAGTAAAGTCGGTGATTAAATCACGAGACGCACCTTTGCCAAGTTCAAGCCTGGTTAAAACTCAGTAAGGCATAAGAGGATGTCGTAGCCGACCATCCCCAACTTTTTTAAAAAAGTGGTGTTTAAACCACGACCTTTGCACAACTTTAGCTATTAATTTTACAGTCAAGATGTTTGCCCTAAACCTCGTCAAACAGACTGATGATGCGATTTTTCTGACTGTACCCGCTTTTGTTACCTTATCCAGTGCTTGGCGCTTAAGGTGCTGCGTTATTCGGCGAGCTGAAACTGATAACTTAAACACTGCCAAGCAGTTTGCTGGCTTACCTTAGTCTAATAACCGCTCATTTTAGCCCGACAAAAAAGGTGGCGGTAAAGATACACGCACTTTTTAGCTTGGTCACCCGGTCCATTATGCTTTTATACGCTCTACTTGTGTTTATGCTCAGAGGTTTTGTGTTGAGGCGCCACCTGTTAATACGCTCCCTATATACCACAACTTAAACACAGCGACTGCCTGGTTCGACACCGCGCCCCTTTATGTCAACGCAAGGACTGTTTGGCGTGACACGATGAACCGTTATGTAAACGTAAGATACTCAAATGTCATCCCTATATAAACGGTTGTTAACACACTGACTTGCAACAATACTTAACCCACCCAGCGGTATTACAAACTTGGCGTCGAGCGCTTCGTTTTTTAAAAATCCAGCAAGTAAGCATCGTACAACTGATACCTGCTTAAAATTTCTTAACGGGCTTTGCTTTTTTGGCTTGTTGCCTACTTATTATTACCGTACAAAACATAAATGACCGAGATAATCACTGAATCGGCCATTTGGATATTGCTGTCAACTTTACTTGGCGTAAAGCGCCATTTTTTTAGCGCTTTAGTCGCTGACTCATCCAACATTTTATGGCCACTGCTGTGTAAAACTTCAACGCCTTTACTTTCCCCTTGAGCAGACACTTTTATCCTGATGACTGCCGCACCTTGATAGCCTAAAAAAATAGCCATCTCTGGGTATTCGGGACTGGGATTATGACTATCACTGACCGGAAAGTTATCTTTGGCCGAACTATTGCCTGGCGGTGGCATCATCATAACGGAAGAAACTGTCTGGGCTGTTTGTTGGTCAGGTTGATATTTAACACTTTTACTCACTACTTTGGCGGGGCGGGATTTAAGCAAGTGCTCAATATCGACCACATCCGGTAATTTTTGTTTTGCAGAAGGTATTTTATTGGCTTTAGGTTTTTCTATTGGTTTTGGTTCATACTTAGGTTGAGATTTTGCAGATGATGGCGCTATGCTTGCTTTACGGCCGTTTTTGCCGATCAAACTAACTTCCAGCTTAAACGGTACCGGTATACTCTCTTCCTTGGGTAAATCCATCGACTGCGTCAGCCATCTATATCCCATAAGATGTAACAAAAGCACCAAAATGGCAAGCAGCAGCAACATCTCGGTAGAGCGCTTTTTTGCTTTTTGCTTGGTATTTTTACCTGTCGTTATTGTTAGCCGTCTTTTTTTCAATCTTGTAAATCCTGAGTGCCATTTTTTTTCATCAAGACGCCTGCTTAACCGGACTAATTTCTCTACAATTTTTTAACGGTTCTGGATTCCAATGAGCTATCCCCCAGTTAAGTAACTCATTAACCGATGCCTGTTTAAGTTCAAGTGCTGGATTTTGCTTTAAAGCTGTTAACAGTTCAAAAATTAGCGCATTAGGTTGTTTTATATCAACGGCTATTGCGAGCGTTTGTTTACTGAGCTTATAGCCTTGCTTGTCAATAATAATGGGGACATGCATATAGGCCGGGGTATCAAAGCCAAGAATATGCTGAAGGTAGATTTGCCGTGGCGTTGAAGCGAGTAAGTCGTAGCCTCGCACGACATGATTAACCTGCTGTTGGTTATCATCGATCACCACCGCAAATTGGTAGGCAATAAACTGGTCTTTTCTTTTTAAAATAAAATCGCCCTGTTCGGCAAGATTATAGGCTGTTAAGCCCTGTAACCCATCGTTAAACGATATAACCCTGTTATCCGTTTTAAGGCGATAGGAATAAGGGCTTTGGGGTAAGGTCTGTTTATTGCGACAAGTACCTGAATAAACAGTCGTCAGGGTTTTTCGGCTGCAGGTGCAGGGGTAAATGAGCTGCTCTTTGAGCAAGTTATCAAGTACCTGATGATAAATGTCAACCGCTTGGCTTTGATAGGTAACATGATTGTCCCAATGCAGGCCAAAGGTCTCCAGTGTTGTTAAGATGTTGTCAGCGGCGCCTTTTATGTTGCGAGGCGTATCGAGATCATCAATACGCAACAACCACAAACCCTGTTTTGATCGGGCCTGTAAAAAGCTGGCGAGTGCGGTATAAAGCGATCCAAAATGTAAGGGGCCGGTAGGCGAAGGAGCAAACCGGCCAATATAGGCTTGTTTATCGGGCACGATAAACTATTTTAGCCCATTTGTTTTTCCCTAATTTCATCCAGTGTTTTACAGTCAATACATAAGCTGGCTGTTGGTCTGGCTTCTAAACGACGTATGCCTATTTCGATGCCACAGGCCTCGCAAAAACCATAATCGCAGGATTCAATTTCTTTAAGTGACTCATCAATTTTCTTGATCAGTTTACGCTCACGGTCACGTGTTCTTAGTTCCAGACTGAATTCTGATTCTTGAGTCGCCCGGTCATTAGGGTCAGGAAAATTAGCAGCATCATCCTGCATGCGGTGCACGGTACGATCCACTTCGTGCATTAACTCGGCTTTCCAATTGTTAAGAATAGTCTCAAAATGTTTCAATTGAGCCTGACTCATATATTCTTCACCATCAACTTCAACATAAGGCTGAAAACTGAATGGTGATGCAGGGGTTTTAGTACTATCGGTCATCCATTAACTCCTATAGACAGGATAAATAAAACTGCGCATTTTTAGCAGAATAACGCCCATTAAGCAAGCTTTATTGATATGATTGCTGTTTTTATTATGAGCACCATTGTTATGCGCAAACGACTGGCAGAGCGAATTTCAGAAATATCTTCGTTCCATGTTATGGAATTACTCCGTCGAGCCAAACAATTAGAAGCTCAAGGGCGCGATATTATTCACATGGAAATTGGTGAGCCCGACTTTCCGACACCGCCAACCGTTATTGATGCAGCGATTAAACATCTTCAGACGGGCCAAGTTAAATATACGCCTGCGGCCGGTTTGCCTGAATTACAACATAAGATAGCTGACTTTTACCAAAATCGCTATAAAGTAACAATAAATCATCAACGCATTTTTGTAACACCTGGCGCTTCTGGGGCGTTTTTATTGGCTTTTGGGGCAACACTTAATCCGAATGAAGAACTATTGATGGCAGACCCCTGCTATCCCTGTAATAGCAACTTTGCGACTTTGTTTGGCGGCAAAACCAAACTTATCGCTGTTGATGCCAGCACCCGTTACCAATTAACGGCGCAACAAATTACAACAAATTGGACGCCAAGCACTAAAGGCGCTTTGATTGCCTCTCCTTCAAACCCTACCGGGACGTTAATTAGCCCTGAAGAATTTAAAAAAACCATAGATACCGTTAATAATCTGGGCGGCTGTTTTTATTCCGATGAAATTTATCATGGACTGGTTTACGATACGACTGCGAAAACTGCACTGGCCTATAGCGATGATGTCTTTGTGATTAACAGCTTTTCGAAATACTTTGGCATGACTGGATGGCGTATTGGTTGGCTAATTGTACCCGAAGAATTTATTGAAGCCGCTGAAAAATTAGCCCAAAATATTTACATTGCTACGTCTACACAATCACAATACGCTGCTTTGGCAGCTTTTGATGAAAATACACTTTTAGAACTTGAAAACAGACGTGCAGAATTTGCCGCCAGACGTGACTTTCTTTATGATAGTTTGATAGGATTGGGTTTTGAAATACCGATTAAACCGGAAGGTGCTTTTTATATTTATGCCAATTGTAAAAAGTTTACTGATGACAGCCATCAATTTGCACTGAATTTTCTGGAAGCCGAAGGGGTTGCCATTACACCGGGTATTGATTTTGGCAGACATGAAGCTCATCATACCCTACGCTTTGCTTACACTACTTGTATCGCTAAAATGGCTATAGCCATGCAACGCTTGGAACGATTTATTAAAAAAGGATACTTATGCCTGTAAAACAACTATCAGCATTAGAGCTAAATAACAAAATCCAGCAAAAAGAAAAATTGTTTTTACTGGATGTAAGGGAGCAAAGTGAATTTCAATACACACATATCGCAAACAGTGTATTAATCCCTCTCAACCAAATCCCAAACCGCTTAGGTGAACTCAGCCCGGAAGACGAGATAATTGTCATTTGTCATCACGGAATGCGAAGCCAACAGGCGGCTAATTTTTTAGCACAATCCGGTTACAAAAATGTTGCCAATCTAATTGGTGGAATTGACGCTTGGTCTTGCAATTGTGACAGTTCGGTGCTGCGCTATTAGCACTAAAGAAAGTCCCGATGCGCTGTAAAATCTGGCACAGAAAAAAATATACTTTTTGTAAGGAAATAGCTATATGATGGCTAACTATAAATAACTTTTAAGAGGATTAAACTATGCCCTATACCAAAGACATTGTAGAAGAGATAAACATCTTGGTTCGCTACAACTTGAGTACTACCCAAGAAGGAATAAAAGTACATAAAACGGCTGCGCCTGAATCCATTGCAGCCACTCAACGCTTATTTGAGAAAGGCTTGGTTACTCAGGAAGATGGCGGTTATTTAACAACACTGGGACATGAAGCCGCTGAACAGGCACAAATGGTATTAAACTTACTTAATGCCGCTTAAATCTGATCGAGATTAGTCTAATAAACAACGATGGTATTGCCATTAGAGCAACCATAAAAGTTATAGACAAAAAAAGGCTTGCCGAAAAATCGGCAAGCCTTTTTTATTACTTTTTACAATTAAAACCGATTACGCTTCCATAACCACTGCTGCCCTGATCTTTTTCATGGCATTTTGCTCTAATTGCCTTATTCTCTCAGCAGAGACATTGTAGCGATCTGCTAGTTCATGCAAGGTAGCTTTTTTCTCGGCCAACCAACGACTCGAAAGAATATCAAAACTTCTCTCATCTAATTCAGCCATGGCTTCTGATAATAAATCCTGCCCATGCCCTTCCCAATCTGCATTTTCCAGCAATATAGATGGATCGGTTCCATGCTGATGGAGATAGTTTGCAGGATAAGCTCCACTTTCTTCGGCAGATTCATCAACGGGCATATCAAACGACATGTCCTGACAACCCAAACGTTTTTCCATTTCATAAACGTCACTGAGATCGACATTTAAATCTTCTGCGATAGCCATTGCTTCAGCATTTGATAACCAACCTAAGTCCTGCTTGGATTTACGTAAGTTAAAAAACAGTTTACGCTGAGCCTTGGTTGTCGCAACCTTTACGATGCCCCAGTTTTTAATGACATATTCGTGAATTTCAGCCTTAATCCAATGCACTGCAAAAGAAACCAAGCGAACACCCACATCGGGATCAAAACGTTTAACTGCCTTCATGAGTCCAATATTACCTTCCTGAATAATATCGGGCATAGACAAGCCATAACCGCTATAACCTCTGGCCACATGAACGACAAAACGTAAATTGGTCATAACCAATTCTCTTGCCGCTTCCAAATCGCCTTCATCTTTATATCTTAAGGTTAATTCGCGCTCCTGCTCAGAAGTTAATCTAGGCATTTGTCTAACCAGATTTAAATAAGCATCAAACGTTCCAACCGATAAATTAACCGGTAAAGCCAAAGCATTACTCATGGTATCTCCTTAGGAAAAAACTTTGTATCAATTTTAGCACTCTCTAAATAAGAGTGCTAATAATTTTTACAGATCGTTTTATCCCAGCCTTGTACGATGAAGCTGACAAACAAGAACGACCCAAGAACCCAAGACGCCTAGTGCAGAGGAAACAGCAATCAGCACCAGTGTTTCGCTAAAGTTCAAAAATACTAAATGAAAACTACCCTCATAAAGACCAGAAAGCTTTTCAACCGAACCTCTTAGAATCAACATGACTATAGCAACAATAAACCATGCTGATACACCAGATATAAAACCTATCCAAAAACCACTATATAAAAAAGGTCTCTGAATAAAGCCGTTTGTTGCTCCTACCAGCTTAGCGATTACAACCTCCTCTCTTCGACTATGAAGCTCCAGCCTTATCGTATTGCCAATGATAAATAAAACTGCACCGCCCAATAGGACAAATAGCAGGTTAGCAAACAGAACAGCCAAGGCCACAATTGATTGAAGTCGTTCAACCCACTGCAAATCCATCTGAGCAAAATCAACTTCGGGAGATTGTTGAAAGCTTTCCATTAGATTGGTCAGTTTCTGCTTATCATCCAAGGTGTTTTTAGGCAATACTTCAATAACAATAGGTAAGGGGTTTTTTTCCAGTGCATTAATCGCTGAACCAAAACCACTGTAGGTTTTAAATTCAGTTAAAGCCAGTTCCTTGGTTATTAACTTAACTTCCTGCACGCCCTCATTTTGCCTAATACTATCGGCTAATTTATTGGCATGCGAATCGGAAACATCTTCCCTCAGAAATAAAGAAATCTGATTGCTAGCTTCAAGATTACCGGTTAATTGTTGCAAATTAACGACCAAAATATAAAAACCGCTGGCCAGCGAAATAGCAATCGCCAAAACAGCAATTGTCATTATGGAAGTAAAAGGGGATGCAACCAAACGCCCCAGACTTGAAAATAATATATGCGCGTGGAGATCTCGATAGGCAGTTAATTTATCGAGAAAATTACCACCCGCTGTTTTAGTTTGTCGAGTATCCTGCTTGACAGGTCTAATCGGAGGATCTTTCTTGATACGATTCTTGTTAATTCGCTTCATTGCTCAACTCGATATCAATTGACCATGATCTAACTTCAATACACGATGGTTTAGTTGTGTGATTAAAGAAATATCATGTGAAGCAATCAAAACTGTTACACCTACCTGCTGAAACTGGCCAAACAAAAACATAATTTCTTCCGACAAATCAGGATCAAGATTACCTGTAGGTTCATCAGCAATTATAATCGGTGGCTTGTTAACCACTGCTCTTGCAATCCCTACCCGCTGTTGCTCTCCACCCGACAAGGCAAATGGATATTTCTTTTCTTTACCATTCAAACTTACCTTATCTAACGCGGCTCTTACTCGCCGAGTAATTTCATGATGCCCAAAGCCGGCTATTATTAAAGGTAAAGCAACATTATCAAAAACGGTTCTATCTTGAAGTAACTTATAATCTTGATATATAAAACCCATTTTCCTTCGTATATAAGGAAGTTGGCTTTCTTTGGCATGACCAATATCTTGCCCATCCAATAATACCTGACCCCGACTACATTTTTCCATAGCCGCAATCAACCTCAACAAAGTACTTTTACCCGCGCCTGAATGGCCGGTAAGAAAAGCTATTTCGCCACGCTTTAAATGAAAACTGACATTACGCAATACGTCACCTGTCTCAGGATAGCGCTTGCTTACATTAACGAAATTTATCATGATAATTTAATCTTTCACAAACAAGGCATCAACAAATAATTCTGCATCAAAATCCTGAAGATCATCAATACCTTCACCTATGCCAATAAATCGAATGGGAATGCCCGTGTGTTTTGCCAGCGCAAAAATAACACCACCTTTTGCAGTGCCGTCTAATTTGGTTAATACCAAACCCGTTAACGCCACTGTTTCATTAAACAACTTTGCCTGAGAAAGCGCATTTTGCCCCGTTCCTGCATCCAATACCAGTAATACTTCATGAGGGGCTTGCTCATCTAATCGACCCATAATCCTTTTAACTTTTTTTAATTCATCCATTAAGTTTGATTTTGTATGCAGTCGACCCGCGGTATCTGCAATCAAAACATCTATGCCTTTGGCCTTTGCTGATTGCAGACCATCATAAATAACCGAAGCAGAATCAGCGCCAGTATGTTGAGCGATCACAGGGATTTTATTACGCTCACCCCAAACTTGCAACTGCTCTACAGCCGCCGCCCTAAAGGTGTCGCCTGCAGCCAACATTACACTATGCCCTTGAGCCTGTAAACGCTTGGCTAATTTACCAATCGTTGTAGTTTTACCCGCACCATTAACACCGACGACTAAAATAACAAATGGCGTATCTTGTTTTGGTATTTGCAACGGACGGCTACAAGGCTGAAGTATCCGGGTTAACTCTTGTTTTAAAGCTAGAGATAAAGCAAATCCATCGATTAACTGATGTCGTTCAAGGCTCTTTGTTAGATGATTGATTATTTCTGTTGTTGCATCAATACCCACATCAGCCATTAATAAACTGGCTTCTATTTCTTCTAATAAATCATCATTAATTTCTTTTTGGCCAATAGGCAAGCTATCGAGAATGCCACTGAGACCTGAACGAGTGCGTTTTAATTGTGACTTTAAGCGTAAATATAAAGACTCAGCTGGTGGCTCAATATAAGCTTCTTCAATAGCTTCTACGGATACAGCAACCTGAGCCGTTTCAAGGATTTTTTGCTCAGGTTTAGTTACTATTATCTCGGGATGTTGTTTTTCCTCAAAGCTAAATCGACTGTAAAAACTGATTGCAATCAAAGGTAACATTAACAGCGCTGCAACTGCATGATGAATCGGGGTTGCCCAAAAAGGCATGGCCAACTTGGTAGTAATAATGGCCAGTCCAATTTGTACAAACAGCAAAACTCCCAACCACAAACCTGCTGTTCTTACCGGTTTTATTGAATGGGTTGCTGTTGCGCCAAACATGACTATGCTCAACAGCAGAGAACTGAACAATGCACCGATTCTATGCATCCAATTAGCGGCTACCTGAGCATCAAAGGATATAACACCGGTATAACCGGTCAATAAGCCATTAACAAAATCAAGTGCATTTAGATAATCGGCATTAGGCCACCATTGTCCATTGCATTGAGGAAAACCATTACAGGCTAAAGCGGCATGATTGGCACTGACCCATGCCCCCAGAATCATTTGAATCAATAAAACAACCATAGCAGCACGTGCAGTATGGATCAGTCCTTTACGTACTTTTTCTTTTTCGCTGATACAACCTTTTATTGCAGGGTTGGCCAGTAAATACAACCAGTAAAGCGTCCAGAAGGTGATCATACCCAATGTGACATGCATTACTATTACAACTGGCATAATCGCTATTGATTTAGCCAAAACCCCTAAGGCGGCCTGTAAAGCAACTAAAATTAACAAACTAACAGAAGCTACGATTGCGGCCGATCTACAGCGTTGTTGACGCCATGACAACAACCACACCACCAAAATCGATAACCCTAAAGCAGCAGTCAAATAATCATGGCAAGTACCCTTTAAAACATCAGCCATACTTTCACTGAGCAATCCAGCATCAGCAGTCCATAGCCTAATGACCGAACCTAAGACTACAATTATCAGCGTTAAAAAAACGCAAAATAAAGTTAATTTTCTGAACATTTAATTTCTCGCTAACCAATTTGTGAAATTCTGAGTAGATGCATAAGATCATCTTTTACTTTGTAAGTATCAAAACCCGCTTCATATTGCATCATGATATTTCCAAGCGGATCTATCAAAAATAACATCCCTTCCGGAATATTGTTTTTCCTGATATCGGTAATTTTTTTTGCCAATCCAGCACTAGACTTAACTCTAATTAACTCTGATTTAAGGGCAAACTCACGATTTTCGTTAACAATTAACCTGTCTATCAGCTTACCGTCTATTTTGTTTTCTTCGTGAAGTAAACTCAAATAAATCAAATTATCTTCCGTATTCTTCGTGTTACGTAATCGCCATAAAAGCGTATCTTTCAACCACCATTCATTGGCAACGACTTCATTCGGTTCTTTAAAAAGCATCACGACACGACGAGTTCTAGGCAATTCCTTATTTAACATTAGCCTGAGTTGTTTGGTTTTAAGTAAGGCATCAAGACATACCTCATTACACGCTAAACCCGGAATCACATTAACAATTAACCAATGCCCAACGAGCTCATCCATGTTTTCAGCCGAATACGTGTCAAAACTTATAAAATCAGTTCGTTCGGTTGATATCGGAGGATTTATTAATTGGCCTCTATTGGTCGTTCCTTTTAACAGATTTGGATTTTCTTTTAATCCCCAAGCGATTAAAAAAGGAATAATGGTCATTCCAAAAATAATTAAAATCAAGCGCCTGTTTTTGTTTTGTTGTTTATTCATCACTTTTTTTATAGCTATACCATAGATATAGTAAAGTTAGGGTAAATGCCAACGCAAACCATTGGATGGCGTAGGCTCTATGCTGCTCTGGCAACATGATCGTTGTTACCTGCCATTCTCGGTCATAACCTTCGGGCAGCTCTTTAGCCAGCTCAATCTGAAACGGAAAAATCTTATATCCCAGTTTATCTGTCAAAACCTGATTGTTGATCACCTGCACTATTGATGGCCAACCCTGGGTTGGAATTTCTGCTCCTGCTAATTTGATACCCACACCCGGAAAACGATTTATCCGGCCTTGAACTTCAGCTTGTTGACTCTTGATCATTATCTCTGGCAAATTAGATCTATCGTGATTCAAGGGAACCCAACCTCTATTAACTAAAACAGCCTGAGATTCTTCTTCAAAAATAAAGGGCGTCAAAACAAAATAACCAACTTTGCCGTTTCTAATTTGATTATCCAACAAAAACTGATGCTCCCTGTCATAATGACCGATTGCTCTTACTTTCTTGTACCTGAGTTCATCAACATTATATTTACCAGAAGCGGATAACCTTATAAACTCAGGTGAAGCTATACCTTGCTCTTGTTTTTCAAGAATAACTCTTTTTTCTTCAGATCGACCTAATTGCCAGAAGCCCAGTGAAATTAACAAGGGTAACAAACATAAATAGGCCAATGTAGGCGCTTTTTTATATCTCATTGAACAAATCCGTTGCTAATAATCATGCTTATTTTAATTTAACCTATTGGCACAGACACATTAATAAACGAGAATAGATAAAACCTCACTATCAAACATAACTCTACCATGATTATCAAAAGTGTCATTATTATTGCCATTATCCTGATAATTATCAGCCTAGGCTCTGCTCTGTTTCATTTGGTTAATCGCAAGAATAAAGAACATTCCCAAAAAACAGTTAAATCACTGACTTTTCGCATTACTCTTTCAATAGTTTTATTTATTTTTATTTTTATTGCTGTTGCAACAGGTATGTTTAAACCTCATGGACTGGGCGTAAAAATGCATAGCCAAAATCCGGTAAATACAGATCCGTTAAATAAATAAAGATACAAAATATCCCGACAAAAAAAAAGCGCCGCCTGTTGTTAGGCAGCGCTTTTTTTAGCTTCGAATGGTTATGCTACATCAAATAAACAAATATAAACAAACCTAACCATACTACGTCTACAAAATGCCAATACCAGGCAGCTGCTTCAAAAGCAAAATGATTTTCCGGTTTAAAATGACCTTGAGTGCTTCGGAACAAAACAACGCTTAAAATGATTGCACCAACACAGACATGAAAACCATGAAAGCCGGTCAACATAAAGAAGGTAGATCCATAAACACCAGAACCTAAAGTTAAACCCATGTCTGTGTATGCTTCATGATATTCAATAGCTTGAAACACGACAAACAAAAACCCCAACGCTACAGTCGCTATTAAACCTTTAATCAACTGATCCCTGTTTTTTGCAAGTAAACCATGATGTGCCCAAGTACAAGTCACACCGCTGGTTAACAGAATCAAGGTGTTGAGAAATGGTAAACCCCAAGCACCCATAGGCTCAAAATCACCGCCCACTTTACCGGGGCCATTGGTGGGCCAAGCTGTTTCAAAAGCAGGCCACAATAATTCTTTAGTTGCTCCTTCACCTAACCAAGGCACAGACAGATTACGTGTGTACCAAAGTGTGCCAAAAAATACCGCGAAAAACACAATTTCGGAAAATATAAACCACATCATACCGTGCCGATAAGAAATTCCGACTTCGTGGTTGTACATACCAGACTCACTTTCTTTGGCCTGCAAGGTAAACCAACCTATTAACATGACAATGAAAACAAGCAGACCTATCACCATCAGGGTCGGACCAATTGATGAACCATTTAAATAATTTGCGAATCCAGCCAGCATAGTCATCAAACCAACCGTGCCAATGACAGGCCAAGTCGCTTTATGCGGAATGTAATAAGCGGTATTTGTAGACATATCCTTCCCCTTTTATTTTTTTACTGATTTTTCAGTATTATCAAAAAATGTGTATGACAGTGTAATGGTTTTGTATTCCTCAGGTATTTCCGGATTGACAACAAAACGCATCGGCATAATTTTCTTTTCTCTGGGCTTAAAAGTTTGCTCAGAAAAACAAAAGCACTCAATTTTTTCAAAATAACGGCTGATAACGGCTGGTGAAAAACTGGCAATTGCCCTGGCAAGCATGACTTTGTCAGTTTTATTTTCCCCATAAAAATTCACCGTATGATATTCACCCGGATGAACTTTTAACTGTTTTTTTTCAGCGCGAAACTCCATAGGTGTCGACTCATTTAGAGTGGTCATAAACTCAATGGTAATCTCCCTGTTGACATCTACTTTGTAGGCAGTTTCCGGTACTTTTTTAATGTCATCAGGACGATCTCGCTCAATCCATTTCCATTCACATAAAACATCGTAAAGTGGAACCAATGCATAGCCAAAGCCAAACATGGCTATGGCCACCAAGAGCAAGGTTCGCGCTAATTTAAGGTTTTTTTTGTCTACATTCTCGGTCATTGAGAAACAGCTTGCGCCACCGCAAACAAATAAACTATAAAAGTCACTGCCACCAAAATCACTGCCGTTAAAATGTTTTTATTTTGTGTTGTCATATTTTAAGTACACCATTGCAAACATCATATTAGGCAATGGTTATTTGCCCTTAATGTGAATCCAAAACATGTTCAGTCGGCACACTGGTAGGTGGTGTCGCCCAAGTATGATAAGGAACTGGTGATGGTAGAGTCCACTCTAAACCATGCTTGCTTGCATCTTCCCAAACTTCATCAGTTACCTTTTCACCGGTACCGCCCCTAATGGTATCAATAACGATGTATAGAAATAACAATTGACTGGCTCCAAATATAAATCCACCAATACTTGAAATCATATTCCAATCAGCAAATTGCACTGCATAATCAGGAATTCTGCGAGGCATACCCGCCAAACCTAAAAAGTGTTGAGGAAAAAACAAAATATTGACAGATATTACAGATAACCAAAAATGCAGCTGACCGATCTTTTCGTTATACATGTGTCCTGTCCACTTAGGCAACCAAAAATAACCGGCGGCCATCAGGATGAAAACCGAGGCAGGTACCAACGTGTAATGAAAATGAGCAACGATAAAATAAGTATCGTGATACTGGAAATCTGATGGCGCAATAGACATCATTAATCCGGTAAACCCGCCCATGGTAAATAGCACAACAAAAGCTATTGAGAACAACATAGGTGTTTCAAAAGTCATCGCCCCTTTCCACATGGTCGCTGTCCAATTAAATACCTTAACACCCGTCGGCACGGCAATAATCATGGTGGCATACATAAAATACAACTCGCCGGCAATAGGCATGCCGACAGTAAACATGTGATGCGCCCAAACGATAAATGATAAAAATGCAATTGAAGCAGTCGCCCAAACCATTGAAGCGTAACCAAACAACGGCTTACGAGCAAATACTGGAATAATGGTAGATGCAACACCAAAAGTTGGCAGAATCATGATATAAACCTCCGGGTGTCCAAAGAACCAGAAAATATGTTCATATAAGACTGGATCACCACCACCCGCTGCATTAAAAAAGCTGGTATGAAAAAATTTATCGGTTAATAACATGGTAACTGCACCCGCAAATACCGGCATAACAGCAATTAACAAAAATGCAGTAATCAACCAAGTCCATACAAATAATGGCATATCCATCATTTTCATGGAGGGCGCACGCATATTGAAAATTGTCGCAATAATGTTAATCGCACCCATAATGGATGAAATACCTAATAAATGCACAGAGAATATGGCAAAAGGCAATGCTTTTCCCACAGTTATCGGTTGCAATACCAGTGGTGGATATAAAGTCCAACCACCATTAGGTGCCCCACCTTCCATGAATAAAGTACTAGCCAGCAGTAAAATACCCGCAACCAGCATCCAAAAACTCATGTTATTCATACGTGGTAGTGCCATATCGGCCGCACCAATCATTAGAGGTATTTGCCAGTTAGCCAAGCCAACAAAAGCCGGCATAACAGCACCGAATACCATAACCAATGCATGCATGGTTGTCATTGAGTTAAAGAAAGCAGGATCTACAAACTGCAATCCAGGCTCAAACAATTCAGCCCTAATAACCATTGCCATTGCGCCACCAACAAAAAACATAGTCAGCGCAAACAATAAATAAAGCGTACCAATATCTTTGTGATTAGTGGTAGTAATCCATCTTAACAGTCCTTTAGCAGGACCGTGATCGTGGTGATCATCCGCATGATGATCGTGTTCATCTACGACAGCAGACATACTTTATACCTCGAAAATTATTAAAAAAATGTGAGTCGACAAGTGCATCTGTGGCTTAATCATCATCATCGGGTAGTGCTGTTTGCTTAGGCTGCAATACATCACCTACATTATTACCCAAATTATTACGAACATAAGTCATTAGCTCTGCGTATTCTTTACCATCCAATTTAGAAAAGGATGGCATTTTGGCTGTACCTGCGCGTAGGAAGCCATCTAGAGACTCCCATTTTCCTGTTGCTATAGCACTGCCTGTTAAAGCAGGAATTAAACCAGGAACGCCGGCACCAGTAATCTGATGGCAGCCCACACAATTTTTTAAATAAACCGACTCGCCATGCGCCATTAATTGCTCTCGACTTTGATCACTCAAGTCCGGCTTTTGCTTCTGTTGCTCTAAGGTCTTTTTAACCCAAGCATCATATTCTGGCTGCTCCATAGCAATAACAACGATAGGCATAAAACCATGATCTCGACCACATAGTTCGGTGCATTGACCACGATAAGTACCGGCCTTATCGACAGACGTCCAAGCTTCGTTAATGAAACCGGGATTAGCGTCTTTCTTCCAACCTAAATCAGGCACCCACCAAGAGTGAATAACATCTCTTGACGTCAATACGAAACGAACCTTTTTCTTGACTGGAATCACTAAAGGCTTATCAACATTTAATAAATAATGCGGTACGGAACGTGGATCAGCTCCAACTGTTCTATGAACCCTTTCACTGGCTTCATCCAAATGACTTTCAAAATGAATATCATTATCGAGATATTTATAATCCCAATACCATTGACGCCCAGTCACTTGAATGGTCATGTCTGATTTTTCAACATCATTCAATTCCAACATGGTTTTAGTTGCCGGAATAGCCATGGCAACCAAAATCAGTGTTGGAATAACCGTCCAGATAATTTCGACCGTCGTATTTTCATGGAATTGTGCTGCTACATGCCCTTTTGATTTACGATGATGATAAATCGAATAAAACATGGCACCAAAAACACCAATACCTATGACAACACATATCCATAGAATCAGCATATGGAGATCATAAATATCATTACTGACTTTTGTAACCCCTTTCATTAAATTTAGCGTATAGTCCGCCTGCGCTGTTCCTAGCCCTAAAGCCATTAAGATCAGACCTGCGAATAGTTGCTTTGCATTGTTCACTGAGCAGCCTCTTCGATAGTAGTTATAAACTCTTTTAATAAGTATTTGTTCGTAAATTCAAGACTAAAATTCTCCAGCCTCGCTCCGTTTACGTAATAATTATCACAAAAAACGAAGTGATTTTAACCTATGATGCCTATCTATACCAGTTGTCCTTTTTATGATTTTTAATTTAACCCAAAAAAAGCTCATGACCAAGAAATGTCATAAGCCTTTTTTATCAATTACATATTTCTATCAACTAGTTTATATTTAATTCCCTGTCAGTTTCAGTGTAATTTACTTAAAAAAGATGTATCAATTTTACATCCACCGAATTCTGGATGATCCAACACATCCTGTTCAAAATCACGATAAGTAATTGACTGAAAGGCAATGCGGTTAATTTTTCCGTCAGAGAATTCAAACTCCATTGCTCCACCTTTGGCGCGTGGACTGTTATCTTTAGTTGTAAATAATAAAATACCTACATTAGCCGCCGACTTACCCTCTTGACCTGAAATAGTCCGCGCACAACTAAGCTCGTTAACAGCTAGACCGCTAAAAACTTGTACCAACTGATGTGCGCTAACAATGACACCACTGCCTGGGATTCCAACAGATGCAGGAGTAGGAGCAACAACAGGCGCAGAGACAACTGATTCTGACGTAATGGCCTCGGCGGGATTCGGGATTGTTGTAGGCTTAGAAACGGTTACTGGCCCCGCAACCGGCTCAACCGAGGGTGGCGCCAATAATTTCTCCAAACCAAAATCTCCCAAATGATTTTGCAACAAAACACTGCCATCACCCTTTGTGACCGTCGCTAACAAAGGAAACAACTGCTGCTCCATTTCAACTTTGTTAGAATTTTTAAGCACCGAAATTAGCTGGCGCTCAATTGATTTGAGTGGGGTAAAAAACTGTTCTTTTTTCTGCCCTGATTCTTCAATCTGCTTCCAGTCTGCCGGCAAATTGACCGGTAACCCCATTGCTTTCATAACAGCATAGTCATCAGAATTCAGGCACAAAGCAAAATCTTTACTGCGATAACCTTCCATAAGCTTATAGGGAGTCTCTCCACTCATCGCTTTTTGCGGAGGCATGTTGTAGTTTTTCCAATCGCTGTTATTGACCAAAAAATAATATATAACAGCATTACGATCAAATTTATTAAAACCTAAATCCTTCATAACCAACTTTATTTTTCGACAATTACTCTCTACTTCTTGGTAGTTATGCCAGTTTGGTTTTAAATTGGGCTTAGCTGGATGCTTTGATTCTTCAATCAGCTGTAACAACTTAACTTCACTCGTACCCGATTTAATGGGCAAATAGCCTATTTCTTCCAGCGTTAAATCCCGCGCATCAGGAATACCTTCAGGCGTAGCCTTTAACAACAAAGAGGGAATAATTTCCGGATAAATTTTTAGCTCACCGACTGGTTGAGTGTCCGACCCAAGTATATTTATCCCCCCTTCCGCTACCGCATATACTTTAAACACCGTCTGATTAAGACTGCCTGACTTCCCGGAAAATGTAACAATAGCCGGTAATGAATGGGACTCTGAACTGTGCTTTATTGATGGTGAAGTGGATGTAGCCTGAGGATTATTTTTTGCCCATTGCCCGGCAAACTGACCCGCCACAGCAACGCCCATGCCTACACCGGTTAACGCCAGCAACTTACTGGCCGTTGTTACATCACCCACCAAACCAGACACATCAGTATCACTGGTAGCACTGGACACAAAATTATAATCAACTTGGGTATCCTTACCAGAATCTAAACGCATCCAAGGTGTTAGCGTTAATTTTTTAGCATCAAATTTAAAATTACATTTCCCTGATGCCGCCTGATATAAAAAACCGGCAACTTCATTATTAAACTTGAGTGCATCATTTCGTACCGTAAAAATAAGTGTAGAAGATAAATCACCTTTCTCATAAGAAGGCGTGATATTACTACACCCACTCTTCGATACATTATCGCCTTTAAAATCGAACTCCGAAATCAATCGCACATAATAATCATCACCATCAATCACCTGAAAACCCGGCAAAGGTTGGAATTGGTGCGACTGAGTCGATTGGGGAGACGGCGCAGCATTGACCTGTGCAGAAGGATAATCAATGGCAATTTGCCGGGTAGGTGTACAAGCAGCCAAAAACAAACTGGCAACCAAACTGAACATATAACGAATAGACATCCTTTAAACCTTGTACATCAAGAATCAACCAATAAATAAATGAAAATAATAGGTCTTATAGTCCGCCTTTGTCATGCTTTATTTTTATACATCGTTTTTGGAAGCTGATAACCCTTGTTTTTTATAGCAAAGCTTCTCTTTTTGTCTTCTGCCTGTTCGGGATGTTGCATCCAAAAAAGATCAATTCCTAATTAAAAGCCTAAACGATACTGTTTTTTCCCACATTTTGAATTGATACCATGTAAAATCCTCAGTATGTTTTTTGAAATTTCAGGATATTAAAGTGTTTAGAGGAACAACCATACTTTCTGTTCGCAGAGGCGACAAAGTTGTTATTGGTGGTGATGGCCAAGTCACTTTGGGCAACACTGTCATGAAAGGCAACGCACGTAAAGTTCGCCGACTGTATCACGATAAAGTTATTGCCGGTTTTGCCGGCGCTACGGCAGATGCCTTCACCTTATTTGAACATTTTGAAGGCAAATTAGAGAAGCACCGTGGCAACTTAACCAGAGCCGCTGTCGAAATGGCCAAAGACTGGCGCACTGACCGTGCTTTACGTAAACTGGAAGCATTACTTACCATTGCCGACGCTAGAACATCGTTAATCATTTCCGGTACGGGCGATGTTATCGAACCCGAATTTGACTTGATGGCAATTGGTTCAGGCGGTGCTTTTGCACAAGCGGCAGCTCGCGCCCTGCTGGAAAATACCAATCTGAGCGCGCGTGAGATTGTCGAAAGGTCTTTAAATATAGCTGCTGATATCTGTATTTATACCAACCACAATCTGCGCATAGAAGAATTAGACGCCGAACCAAACGAGTAAAAGCATGACACAAATGACCCCAAAAGAAATTGTAAGCGAACTTGACAAACACATTGTTGGCCAAGCCAGCGCCAAACGATCTGTTGCTATTGCCTTAAGAAACCGTTGGCGCCGTCAGCAAGTTGATTCTGCTTTACGCGATGAAATTACACCCAAAAATATTTTAATGATTGGGCCGACCGGTGTGGGTAAAACTGAAATAGCACGTCGTTTGGCTCGGTTGGCAAATGCACCCTTCATCAAAATTGAAGCCACCAAGTTTACCGAAGTAGGTTATGTCGGTCGAGATGTTGAATCCATCATTCGGGATTTGGTCGATACCGCTGTCAAAATGACGCGAACAACAGAAATGGAAAAGGTTGAATCTAAAGCCTACGATGCGGCCGAAGAAAAAGTTTTAGATATTTTATTGCCCAGAGCGGATGCCGGCATGCTGTCTGACTCTGAAGAATCCACCCGTCAAAAAATGCGCAAGAAATTACGCGAAGGCGATCTGGATGAGAAAGAAATTGAAATTGATGTGCATGTTGCGCCTATGGGTGTAGAAATTATGGCACCGCCCGGCATGGAAGAAATGACCAGTCAATTGCAAGGCATGTTTCAAAACATGAGTTCTGGCAAGACAAAATCTCGAAAAATGTCGATTAAAAAAGCCTTGGCATCCATCAAGGAAGATGAAGCGTCTAAACTGGTTAATGAAGATGATATTCGCTTACGAGCAGTTGAGTCGGTAGAACAAAATGGCATTGTATTTCTCGATGAAATAGATAAAATTTGCAAGCGCTCTGAATTAGGCGGTGGCGGCGGTGAAGTATCCCGAGAAGGTGTTCAACGTGATCTATTGCCATTAGTAGAAGGTAGCACCGTCAGCACTAAATACGGCGCCATCAAAACGGATCACATATTGTTTATCGCCTCAGGCGCATTTCATGTTGCCAAGCCGTCGGATTTAATCCCGGAACTACAAGGGCGCTTTCCTATCCGCGTTGAATTAAATGCACTGTCTGCCGAAGATTTTGTCCGTATTTTGACTGAACCAAATGCCTCGTTAACAGAACAGTATGAAGCCTTACTGGCTACAGAAGGCGTATCATTAACCTTTGCCGCTGATGGTATTCAGCGCATTGCCGAACTGGGCTGGCAAGTCAATGAAACAACTGAAAACATTGGTGCGAGACGACTACACACCATGCTGGAACGGTTACTGGAAGAAATCTCTTATAACGCACCCGATCTTCAAGAAAAAAACATCATCATTGATGCTGCTTATGTTGATCAGCATTTAACTGAATTTGCTGAAGATGAAGATTTGAGTCGTTATATTTTGTAACAAATGAGGACAATTTTGGCTCCATTGACCTTTAATAACTGAAGTTATTTTTATAATATCGTATGCGCTTAACTGTAAAAGCAAGTAATGCTTGGCCTATTGAAATCAAACTGCATCAAGTTTCCAACATTCTTGAAATCAGCTTCGATGACGGCAGTATTTATAAACTGCCGTGCGAATATCTTCGGGTTTACACCCCGTCAGCAGAAGCCATTGGTCACGCACCCGGCCAAGAAATTCTTCAGGTAGACAAAGAACTTGTAAGTATAATCGAAATTAAACCAATCGGAAACTATGCTATTACACCGGTATTTAGCGATGGTCATAACAGTGGTATTTACACGTGGGATCTACTTTATAAATTAGGCTCTGACTATCAGATACTATGGGCTAATTACCTCAACAAGCTTGAAACAGCTGGCCATAAACATAAAGCATCACTCAAAAACTAGGCATGAACATGACAAACGACAATACTACCCATTTCGGCTTTAAACAGGTTGCTACAGAAGACAAAGTTAATCTCGTACGTGGCGTATTTGATTCTGTTGCCGGACAATACGACATCATGAATGACTTGATGTCACTGGGCATTCACCGCATTTGGAAACGCGTTGCCGTTCAATTAAGCAATGTACGAAAAGGCGAACAAGTACTCGACTTAGCCGGCGGCACCGGCGATTTAACCGTTCTATTCGAACAACGTGTTGGCAAGGATGGCCAAGTTGTTTTGGCTGATATCAATTCAGAAATGCTACGCACAGGTCGTGATCGACTCATTGATAAAGGATTAATTGGCAATATTCGCTATGCCCAAGTTAATGCCGAATGCCTACCCTTTGAAGACAATACTTTTGATTGTGTTTGCATAGCATTTGGTCTTCGCAACGTCACTGATAAAGATGCCGCCTTACGCTCTATGTATCGAGTACTTAAGCCTGGCGGCCGGGTAATTGTTTTGGAATTCTCACACCCTGTCGATAAAATCACCGAAAAAGTATACGATTTTTATTCATTTAAACTCCTACCTAAAATTGGTAAATTTGTTGCAAAGGATGAAGACAGTTATCGCTATCTGGCAGAATCCATTCGCATGCATCCCAAACAGGATGAGCTTAAAAAGATGATGGAAAATGCCGGACTAGAACGTTGTGAATTTTACAATATGACTCAAGGTATTGTGGCTGTTCATAGAGGCTATAAAATTTAGTATGTCCATGAAGCCCTTATTAATGAGTGCATTAGAAACTGCACTCAACAAATTTATCACCTTAGATCAAAATAGCTGTTCTTTTCTGGAGCCATTGACCGGCAAGATTATTGCACTGACTATTACGCCCTTTAATGAAACTATTTACCTGAGCCCTAACCTTGATTCAATTCAATTGTTGGATTACAGTCCAGAGCAACCGGATACACATTTAACAGGCTCAGTTTTTGCTTTCAGTTTAATGGGGCTTAGTTCAAAACCCATGCGTTCAATTTTCTCCGGTGAAGTAATTATTGAAGGGGATATGAACACAGGGCGAAAATTCCAAGAATTATTCGCAAAATTGGATATCAATCTTGAACAAAAACTGGCTCATTATACTGGCGATAGTTTAGCCCATTCTATTAGTCAGTTTTTTCGAGCGACTCAAAACTGGAGCGAAGAATCCTTAGAAACTTTTAGACTTAACGCCTCTGAATTTTTACAGGAAGAAACCCGCGATTTACCGGCAGTGCCGGAAATAGAAATTTTTTACGCTCAAGTTGACGACCTACGCACTCACTTTGACCGCTTACAAAGCAGAGCAGAACGACTGGAAAAATATATTACTCAATAAATCTTAATCTTTACCACCAAGCACATGCAGCAACCGAGAAAAGCCCCTCTAAAATACTCATGCTTTTCACGTTTTCGTGGTGAATTTAATTGACTACAAAAAGCAGATCCCACTCTACATACAAAGGTAACTCGTGATCCGACCTAAATTACTATTTCGCCTGATCCATATAAACTGGGTTCTAGTCTTTCATGGCTTGGACGAAATTGTATTAAAAACCCATTTATTTAGGCCAATTAGATATTTGGCGTTTATCACACCCAGTTACTGGTTAAAATCAAAAACCGACACTCGTGGCGTCAGGATTAGGCGTGCTTTAGAAGATTTGGGACCTATATATGTCAAATTTGGCCAAGCGCTATCAACTCGTAAAGACTTACTGCCTGATGACATTTCAGATGAACTGGTAAAACTACAAGACCGAGTCCCCCCCTTTGCCAATGAAATTGCTCGCAGCATTATTGAAACAGAATTGGGCATGTCTATTTCTGAAGCCTTTGCAGAGTTTGACCCCTCGCCTTTAGCTTCTGCTTCAGTTGCACAAGTTCATACAGCAACCTTACATACGGGTGAAAATGTCATTGTTAAAGTATTACGTCCCGACATAGAAGCACGCATTCTTTCTGACATTGGATTGCTTTATGAATTAGCTCACTTTGCTGAACGATTCTGGTCCGATGCAAGACGATTACGCGCCGTAGACGTGGTAGCAGAATTTGAACGAACTACCCTAGATGAACTCGACCTAGTCAGAGAAGCCGCCAATGCCGCCAAATTACGCCGTAATTTTGAAAATTCGGAATTGCTCTATATACCCGAAGTACACTGGTCTTTGACCCGAAAGAAAGTCATGGTCATGGAAAGGATTTATGGCATCCCCGTCGGGGAAATTGAACAACTTAAAGCAGGCGGTGCCGACTTTAAATCATTAGCCGAACGCGGTGTCGAAATCTTTTTTACTCAGGTATTTAGAGATAATTTTTTCCATGCCGATATGCATCCCGGGAATATTTTTGTCGACCTACCTAACAAATATATAGCGGTTGATTTTGGAATTGTTGGCTCTTTGTCCTTATCTGACCAACGTTATTTGGCAGAAAACTTTCTGGCGTTTTTTAATCGAGATTATCGAAAAGTAGCTGAAATGCATGTGGAATCAGGTTGGGTTCCTAGTTCAACACGAATTGAAGAGTTTGAATCTGCCATTCGTAGTGTTTGCGAACCTATATTTGAAAAACCCCTGAAAGATATTTCTTTTGGACAATTGTTATTACGTCTATTCCAAACTGCACGCCGCTTTGATATGCACGTACAACCGCAGTTGGTATTATTACAAAAAACATTGCTCAATATTGAAGGATTAGGTCGACAACTTTATCCTGAACTGGATCTTTGGCAAACTGCCAAACCTTTTCTGGAGAAATGGTTCCATGAACGCTTAGGCCCTAAAGCAAAAATCAATAAAATAATAAAGCAGTTACCAGAATTTGCCGAACAATTCCCGGAAATACCTTCTTTAGTATACAAAGCACTAAACAATGCTGCTCAAGCACAGCAACAAGCAGACGCTCAACAAAAAGAAATGATGATGCTACGTAAACAACTTCACAAAAATCATAAAACAACCGTATTAACAATGATCATTAGTGCCGCTATCATTAGTGCCGCAATATTTTTTCGTTAACAGCTTTAAAACGAACAAACACAAGATCCTATTATTATTGACATTTTTAAAACATCCCTATAGAATTTTGTAAGCTTGAGTTTGTTTTACCGTTATGCATTTCTTTACGATGTTTTTAATATATTGCTCGTCCTGTTTATCATAAGTAATTCTTAAATTTCTCAGCTCCATCGCCTAATAAGGCTTTAATTACATATTTTACATAGGACTAAACAATGGCTACTGGTACAGTTAAATGGTTTAACGCAGAAAAAGGTTTTGGCTTTATTCAACAAGAAAATGGCCCTGACGTTTTTGTTCACTTCCGTAACATCAACAGCTCAGGTTTTAAATCTCTTGATGAAGGCCAAAAAGTACAGTTTACTGTTACACAAGGTCAAAAAGGCCCGCAAGCAGAAGAAGTAACCCTCATCTAATTGCATATTAAACAGCAGGCTTCTAACAAGAAACCTGCTGTTTTTTTATAAGCAAAAAATTTCAGCAAATATAAACCGTTAGCTATCGCTACTTTTTATTAATTGATTATATCCCAATAAGAAAAACTATTCGTTTTCTTCCCTTTATTATAGATTCTATAATACGCTAGACCCTTTAAGACCTCATTTAAAACCATTTTATTTAAAATGGTTTTCTCATGTCTACTTTGTCCTTTTAACTACTCAAAAAAACCTACATATTGTGTCTTTTACACATAAATTTTCTTGTGCTATGCTAGGGTACATTTTAAGACGGCACAGAGGATGTGTGTTGTTTTAACAAACAGAATTGCCATTGAGAGTTAAGTATGACCGAATCAAGCACTATGCTAATTACCGTGCAAAATATAACCACTGCACTTAAGGATAAACCTGGCGCTCTATTGCCCATTTTACATGCTGTTCAAGATGCATTAGGATTTGTTCCCGAAGCAAGTGTTCCTGTCATTGCAAAGGCACTCAATCTTTCACGTGCTGAAGTCCATGGCGTCATAAGCTTTTACCATTATTTTAGAAGCACTCAACCTGGCAAAAAAACTATTCATCTTTGCCGCGCAGAATCATGCCAAGCCATGGGTGGTAAAAATCTTGAAAATCATGTAAAAAATAGCTTGGGCATAGATTTTCACGAAACCACTACAGATGGCAAATTCTCTCTTGAGCCAGTCTATTGTTTAGGGAATTGTGCGTGCTCACCAGCCATGCAAATCGGCACAGAGATTTACGGTCGAGTATCACCAGAAAGTTTTGATGCCGCCATCAATGAACCAGAGGAATTGGCATGAGTTTTACCATTTATGTACCCTGTGACTCCAGTGCAATTTCACTGGGCGCAGACCGCATCGCAACAGCTATAGCCAAAGAAGCCAAAAAAAGAAACATTGTCATTAAATTAATCCGTAACGGTTCAAGAGGTCTATTTTGGCTAGAACCACTGGTAGAAGTGGAGACAAGTAAAGGTAGAATTGCTTATGGCCCGGTACGGACCAGTGATATCAATAGCCTGTTTAATGCAAATTTTCTTGAAGGCGGCGAACATGCCCTGTCTTTAGGGTTAACAGAAGAACTGGACTACCTAAAGAAACAACAACGCTTAACCTTTGCCAGAATTGGTAAAACAGACCCCGTTAGCTTGGATGATTACCTACAAAATGATGGTTACAAGGGCTTAACCAATGCTTTAAATCAGTCACAAGCCGAAATTGTTACTGCAGTAACCGACTCAGGTCTTCGTGGTCGTGGTGGCGCCGCTTTCCCTACAGGTATTAAATGGAATACTGTTCTTAATACGCCATCAGAACAAAAATACATTATTTGTAATGCAGATGAAGGTGACTCAGGTACATTCTCTGACCGCATGGTGATGGAAGGCGACCCGTTTGTTTTAATTGAAGGTATGACAATTGCTGGGATTGCAGTTGGTGCAAACCAAGGCTATATTTATTTACGAGTAGAGTACCCTCATGCACACATAGCACTTAATACCGCCATTGCAAAAGCCTATCAAGCGGGCTACTTGGGCGATAATATTCAAGGAAGCGGTAAAGCCTTCAATCTTGAGGTTCGTTTGGGTGCGGGCGCTTATATTTGCGGCGAAGAAACTTCTTTAATGGAAAGCCTTGAGGGAAAACGTGGATTGGTTCGCTTTAAACCACCACTGCCTGCCATTAGCGGTTTATTTGGCAAACCTACTGTGGTTAATAACGTTATTTCTTTGGCATCAGTGCCTATCATTCTCGATAAAGGCGGTAATTTTTACCGGGACTTTGGAATGGGCCGTTCAAGAGGAACCTTACCTTTACAACTGGCTGGAAATATTAAACACGCAGGCTTGGTTGAACTGGCTTTCGGTATGACATTACGTGAACTTTTATATGATTTTGGTGGTGGTTCAGCGACAGGCAGACCCATTAAAGCCGTTCAAGTGGGTGGTCCATTAGGTGCTTATTTACCTGAGTCTCAATTTGATACGCCTTTGGATTATGAAGCCTTTTCTGCCAACTGGACCGTGCTGGGACATGGCGGCGTAGTAGCTTTTGATGACACAGCAAATATGGCTGAATTAGCCAGGTACAACATGGAATTTTGCGCAATCGAATCTTGCGGAAAATGCACTCCCTGCCGTATTGGCTCTACCCGTGGGTATGAAGTTATAGACAATATTATTGCCGGCCAAGATCTGGGTAAAAACGTTCCTTTGCTACGGGATCTTTGCAATACCTTACTTAATGGCTCGCTTTGTGCATTGGGTGGAATGACTCCCTATCCTGTATTAAGTGCTTTAAATCATTTCCCGAAAGACTTCGGGATTGATGATAAACCTAATGTAGCTTGATAACGACACGAGGAATAAACTATGAGCATCAATAAAGAACAAGATTTTGGCACACCGGTCAGCACTTCAAGTCAGTTGGTAACGCTGGAAATTGATGGTTTTAAAGTCACCGTTCCCGAAGGCACGTCCATCATGCGTGCAGCGGCCTCAATCGGCATCGACATACCCAAATTATGTGCCACAGACAGCATTGAGCCTTTTGGCTCATGTCGACTTTGCGTTGTGCAAATTGAAGGAGGCCGAGGCATGCCAGCTTCTTGCACTACACCAGCAGCAGAGGGCTTGAAAGTCGTTACCCAAAATCAAAAGCTGGCCGAGGTGCGTCGTGGCGTAATGGAACTCTATATTTCCGATCATCCGTTGGATTGCTTAACCTGTTCAGCTAACGGTGATTGTGAATTGCAAGATATGGCCGGCGCTGTCGGTTTGCGCGAAGTCCGTTACAACCCAATTGAAACCCACCTTGATGCTGTAAAAGACGAAAGCAACCCCTACTTTAGCTTCGACCCCAGTAAATGTATTGTCTGCTCCCGCTGTGTAAGAGCTTGTGAAGAAACTCAAGGCACTTTCGCATTAACTATTGACGGCCGTGGCTTTGACTCAAAAGTATCACCCAGTCAAAATCAATCTTTCATGGATTCTGAATGCGTTTCCTGTGGCGCCTGTGTTCAAGCTTGTCCAACAGCAACACTCATGGAAAAATCGGTAATTGATCATGGCCAGCCAGAACATGCCATTATAACTACCTGCGCATACTGTGGTGTAGGCTGCTCATTCAGAGCAGAAATGAAAGGCGAGCAAGTTATCCGCATGGTTCCGAATAAAAATGGCCAAGCCAATCACGGCCATTCGTGTGTCAAGGGACGCTTCGCATTTGGTTATGCTACCCATAAAGACCGCATGACAAAGCCTATGATTCGCCCCACCATTAAAGATGCATGGCAAGAAGTAAGCTGGGAAGTTGCCATTAATCATGCTGCCTCTAAGCTAAGACGTATTCAAGCTAAATACGGCAAAGATGCTATCGGCGGAATCACCTCTTCTCGTTGTACCAACGAAGAAGTGTATATCATGCAAAAACTCATTCGTGCGGGTTTTGGCAATAACAATGTCGATACCTGTGCACGGGTTTGCCATTCCCCAACCGGTTACGGACTAAAACAAACTTTTGGTGAATCATCAGGTACGCAAGATTTTGATTCCGTGATGAAAGCGGATGTCATTATGGTTATTGGTGCCAATCCCACCGACGGCCACCCGGTATTTGGTTCACAAATGAAAAAACGCCTGCGTCAGGGTGCAAAACTGATTGTCATTGATCCGCGTGAAATTGATCTGGTCAAAAATTCACCGCATGTACAAGCCGATCACCATTTAAAACTACGTCCAGGCACCAATGTCGCGTTGGTTAATGCCATCGGCCACGTCATAGTAACCGAACAATTAATTAGCGAAGCCTTTGTCAAAGAGCGTTGCGATATTGCCTCCTTTGCAAAATGGGAAACTTTTATTGCCCAAGAACACAACTCTCCCGAAGCCACAGAATCGGTAACCGGCGTTCCGGCAACCGAACTCAGGGCAGCAGCAAGGCTTTATGCCACCGGCAACAACGGTGCCATTTATTACGGACTAGGCGTAACTGAACACAGCCAAGGTTCAACTATGGTTATCGGCATTGCCAACATCGCCATGGCAACCGGCAATTTAGGGCGTGACGGCGTCGGTGTTAACCCGCTACGTGGACAAAACAACGTGCAGGGCTCTTGCGACATGGGTTCATTTCCACATGAATTTCCCGGTTATCGCCATGTCTCTGACCCAGACACACACCAACTGTTTGAAGCCGCATGGCACGCTGAATTAAGCAATGAACCGGGCTTACGTATCCCCAACATGTTTGATGCCGCCATGGACAAAAACTTTATGGGGCTGTACTGCGAAGGTGAAGATATTGCCCAGTCTGATCCTGATATTCAGCATGTACATGCCGCCCTACGTGCCATGGAATGTGTCATTGTGCAGGATATATTCCTCAACGAAACGGCAAAATTTGCACATGTCTTCTTGCCCGGCGCGTCGTTTTTAGAAAAAAACGGAACGTTTACCAATGCTGAGCGACGTATTTCACCCGTCCGTAAAGTCATGACACCGTTGGCAGGTTATCAGGACTGGGAAGTTACCCAAATGCTCTCAAATGCTATGGGTTATCCAATGAACTACAGTCATCCGTCAGAAATTATGGCTGAAATTGCCAGCCTGACACCGACTTTTGCCGGCGTCAGTTACGAAAAAATTGACGAACTGGGCAGTATCCAATGGCCCTGCTATGATAAAGCCTCGGTCGGCACCCCTATCATGCACGAAGACAGCTTTATGCGCGATAACGGCAAAGGCTTGTTTATGTTGACCGAATACGTCCCTACCATAGAACGTAGCAGTCGCAAATTTCCGTTACTGTTGACCACCGGACGCATCCTGTCACAATATAATGTCGGTGCCCAAACACGTCGCACTGAAAATAATGCCTGGCATGCAGAAGACTTACTGGAAATCCATCCTCATGATGCTGAAGATCGCGGTGTAAAGACAGATGATTGGGTAGGCATTAAAAGTCGAGCGGGCGAAACCGTATTGCGCGCCCTTGTAACTGATCGCGTTCAACCTGGCGTCGTTTATACTACTTTCCATTTTCCAGAATCAGGTGCTAACGTTATTACTACTGATAACTCTGACTGGGCAACTAACTGTCCAGAATACAAAGTAACCGCTGTACAAATCAGTAAAGTTAATCAACCTTCTGAATGGCAAGAAAAATATCAAGCATTTTCTGAAAAACAACTTGATTTACTTGAACAGGGTTTAAGTAATGGCTAACAGTAATATAGACGTATGCAATACAAATAGTTAACGTGTTAACAGAGCACCTTTGCTGTGTTTATAATCAACTTAAAGGAGTAGTTCTCACCTCCCGTTTATACTCATGGGAGTGATTTGAATCATGGATTCGCTATTACTAGATTTAGGCTGGCCCAGCTATCAACAATCGACTGTTGATCGCTGGAAAGGTAAACTTTACGAAAGAAAACAGGATTATATAGCAGAAGAAGTACCTATTTCTCTCATTTACAATGGCATGCCCCATGTCGTTATGCTGGCAACCCCAACCAATCTGGAAGAATTTGCACTAGGCTTTAGCATTACCGAAGGAATTATTAAAAGTCCGCAAGAATTATTATCGGTGCGGATTTATAATCGCTCGAACGGTATAGAAGTTCAATTAAAGATCCCGGACCATCGGTTTCAATGCATGACTGATAAAGGACGTAATTTAACAGGGCGAACTGGTTGCGGCCTATGCGGAGCAAGCACTTTAAAACAGGCTATCCGCCAACCCAAACCTGTCAATGGTGAGCTAACTCTATGCGCTGAAGACCTTCGTGCTGCTTTAACAGATATCTCTAACCACCAAAAACTGAACCAAATCACAGGAGCAGTTCATGCTGCGGCTTGGGCAGTGCCTGGACAAGGTATAATTAGTATTAGGGAGGATGTTGGACGGCATAACGCACTTGATAAATTGATCGGCTTTTTATTACGTAATAACAAGGATTTATCTGCCGGCTTCATAATTGTTACCAGTCGGGCCAGTTATGAAATGGTCCAAAAAACAGCATGGGTCGGGATTACACTCCTAGCTGCAATTTCTGCACCGACCGGCTTGGCCATACGCTTGGCTAATGAAACAGGTCTTACCTTAATCGGCTTTGCCCGTGATGATCAGCATGTAATTTACACTCATCCGCAGCGCTTAACCCATAACAACTATTTGTGATGAACAATGAAAATTGAAAGACTTATCAGAATGGCTAATGATATTAGTGATTTTTTTAACGCAGAAAGTAATAAAGAGATTGCCGCTGAAGGCATATCAAAACATATCTTAAGATCATGGGATCCAAGAATGCGGAATGCTATCATCACTTATTGCAAACAAGATGGAAGTGGCTTAAATGAATTAACTAAAACAGCCATCTTAAGACTTGAGCAAGCATAATAGCGCTTTTCATTTTTGAAGCTTACTTTAATTAAAAAGTATTAGCAGGAACAATCCAAGCTGGATTTATCATTGCTTGTTTGGGGAAACTGGGTAACCTGGCGCTTCGTAAGTGCTTATTTAGATGACTTATAACTAAACATCCTAAAGGATCATCCCATGAAAACTACAGATGAATACAGACAAAGATTACTTGCTGAACTTATTGAACAAAGTGCCAAGATTGATGTGTTGGTAATTAAATCTCAACAAGAAGCGAATAAATTATTACTTGAATACAAGCAAGAACTTGAAGAGTTACGAGCCAAACAAATCATAACGACTAACAAATTACATGATTTAGAAAACGCCAATTCAACTGTTTGGGAGAACATTGGTGACGGTGGATAAAACCACCAAATTTGAGAAGAAATAGTTCTTTTCCTGAAAAAATAGCATTCAATTCAACTCATTCCTTATCAAATGCTTTATTATTAGCGTATCAAACATAACAAACATATAGCCGCTACACTAATAATAATGAGCTACACTCCAGAAGCAAAAACAAACCAAAGCTTATCATTAACAATATTATTTGCCGGAACATTATTCATTAGCGCATCGCTGATGTTTGTTTTGCAACCGTTATTCGGAAAAATATTATTACCTCTACTTGGTGGCTCTCCGGCAGTCTGGAATACCTGTATGGTTTTCTACCAAATAATATTGTTTCTTGGTTACCTATATGCGCATACTATTTCCACACACTTTGGACAACACCGTCAAATACAGATACATGCAGCCGTTATTATTTTAAGCTTCTTAGCTTTACCTCTCGCCTTACCAGACAATACAACGCCACCAACAGATGGTAACCCAACATTTTGGTTACTTTGGACTTTATTGCTTGCTATCGGACTACCATTTTTTGTCGTTTCAACGACTGCGCCATTGGTGCAAAAATGGTTTACCAACATTGGTCACAAAACCAGCCACGACCCTTATTATCTTTATGCTGCCAGCAACACAGGCAGCCTAATTGCCTTACTTAGCTACCCTTTTTTACTTGAACCGGCAATTGGCCTGGCTCATCAAAAGACTTATTGGAGCTTGGGCTACCTGATACTCTGCCTTTTAATAAGTAGCTGTGCATTTATATTATGGAAAACAAATCAGAAAAATATCATTATTGATGATAATTCTCCTGAAGAAAACAATCTCAGTGTACTTAGTAAACTGCACTGGCTGGCTTTGGCTTTTGTCCCCTCCAGCCTACTTTTAGGTTTAACAAATTTCATCAGTACAGATATTGCCTCCGTCCCATTATTATGGATCATTCCATTAACTTTATATTTATTATCTTTTATCATTGTTTTTTCTAAATGGAATGACAAAACTCATCCAATAATGGTCAAGTTACAGCCTCTTGTACTATTGCCGTTTATAGCTTATGCGTTTATCAATCCAGCGGATTTACCTTACTGGGCTTATCTAATACTACACCTGCTAGCATTTTTCTTTGCTGTCATGGTATGCCATGGTGAACTCGCAAAAAACAGACCACATACGCAATACTTAACAACCTTCTATCTGATCATGTCTTTTGGTGGCATGTTAGGTGGCATGTTCAACACTTTTGTTGCGCCTTTTATATTCAATGGTATCTATGAATATCCCATCATGATTGTCGCTGCTCTTTTACTGCGTCCTGGGCAAAAAAACCCATTCAAAAAAGGTTTACTTCTACAAATAATAGCTCCTATCGTACTAATTAGTATAGGGGTTATTGTTTATAAAAATATTGATGATTTACTCCAATATTTTGATGTGATTGTTATCAGTTTAATTGCCTTAACCATTTGCACTTATTTTCTTAGGGCCAAACCCGTTGCTTTCGCCTTACTAACCGGTGCAATCATTTTTCTTTCCCTCGGACTCCATGGCCTATCTTCTAATACACTTTATCAAGAACGTTCATTTTTTGGCGTTCTTGCCGTACGCGAAAGCGTTTTAACCTCTGAACAAAATACACCTGAAAAATATCATGAACTCTTTCATGGCACTACTAAACATGGCGCACAGCGCTTACCAGCAAATTTTGCCACAACACCATTAACTTATTACAGTCGCCCCGGCCCAATGGGGCAACTGTTTAAAGAATATGACAATACCGATAAAAACTGGACAATTGGGATCGTTGGACTCGGAGCAGGTGCTTTAGCCTGTTATGCCAAAGACCAACAAAACTGGACGCTTTACGAAATTGATCCTTTGGTTGTAGATATTGCCAGTAACCCTGAATATTTTAGCTATCTGAAACTATGTGTCAAAAATGCCACGATACGCTTGGGTGATGCCCGCTTATCACTCGAAAAAGAACCCGATAACAAATTTGATCTATTGGTAATGGATGCTTTCAGCTCAGATTCTGTACCAACACATTTACTTACCCAAGAAGCATTGGAAATTTATTTTAAAAAACTTAAGCCTAACGGACTATTAGCCTTTCATATAACCAATCGCCACCTGTCACTCAAAAAGGTTTTGTCACTTCATGCTGAACATTTACATTTATCAGCACTTATACAAGAATTTAAACCCCAGCAGGACATACCTCTTGTAATAGCGACAGACTGGGTCGTTTTGGCAAAAAATCCGGAAGCTTTAGCACCCCTTAACTTAAGTCGCTTAGGGAACTGGCAAAAAATGCCCTTATATTTCGACATGAAAACTTGGACTGATGACTTTACCAATATCATCAGTATCTGGAAATAAAAATAAAGCGCACTCCTCTTTACTAAAGATTAAATGGCTATACTAAGGATTAGCTACTATAATAGCGAAGTTAGTGGACAGTACTTCGCGCATAATGCGGGACTTCTATTTAATAAGTTTTGCATGTTAATCAGCACTTTTCAAAAATACATCCGTTTTTTTCCTTTTTGTGCCCGGTATGATTTGCAATAAAATATTTTCATTCATTTATTGAGGAAGTTACATGGCAACAGGTACTGTTAAGTGGTTTAACGAGTCCAAAGGGTTCGGTTTTATTTCTCCAAGTGATGGCAGTGCAGATGTATTCGTACATTTTTCTGCAATCGCAAGTGACGGTGGTTACCGTACACTAGCAGAAGGTCAAGCTGTAAAATATGAAGTTGAATCAGGCGCCAAAGGCCCTCAAGCTTCAAATGTAACTTCAGCATAAGCTGAAGCTACTTTCTGACACCCAACTCCGCAAAATAACCACGCGGGGTTGTGGCACAGCCGGTTTATCCGGCCCATCAACTCACCCCCTGAATTTAGGATATGTCTTTTGAAACGACTTTTTGTAGGAAACTTACCCAGCGAAGCCACTGAGGCTAGTGTTCAAGCTTTATTCTCTGAATACGGCAAAGTCCGGTCCATCCAACTTGTTTCCGATATTTTTAGCGGTAAATGTAGAGGCTTCGGTTTTATCGGAATGGAAGGCCATGAAGCCCGAGCGGCTATAGCAGCACTTGATGGCAATTTATATTGCGGAAAGCCTTTAAAAGTTAAATTTGAAGAACCCGCCACTGGTAAAAATGGTAGACGCAATTAAAAGCGTTTTCAGCTAAATAGCAGTAAACTTTAAAAAACCAATTAAACCCTAATTGGCTTGCCAATGCCCTTGCGACATTCAGCAACCACTGCAGGTGCACGATAAAGTTATCAATCTATTTAGCAAAGTTATCTGGGCGACCCCTTGGTCGCCCCACCATTTAGCTTAATCACCAAAAATAACTCACCTCATACGACCCAACATACCTGATTAATAATTTAGCCTATATTTTAATAGGCAGAAATTTTAATTTTCCCCGGAAAAATAAGTAATCAATAAATACTCAAAAAAAATTAAAACATCATTCGCACTATGGACATGGAGTTTTTTATACTTTTCGTATTATAAATTATGCTGTAGTTACTTAGGCTAAGTTTAAGCCTCTGGCCACCACGGAAAAAACAAGCTGGTGGTTTTTTGATACAAGCGATAATCGTCGCCTCGTGTACGTAAGGCTTGTTGTTCGGTAAACGGAATGCCGGTAAAAAAATATAAAAAACAAAACATCACTACTGGGGCAAGCCATAACCAGTATTGATAGTCACCTCCCCAACCCATCAACGAGTAGGCAAACCAGTGCAGCCATTCAAAAAAATAATTGGGATGCCTTGAATATCGCCACCAACCTTTGCGACAGGTTAAGCCACGATTTTCAGGGTTATTTCTAAAGTCGGATAATTGCTGATCGGCAGTGGTTTCGCCGTATAACGCTAAAACGGCAAGCAACAAAGCGGCAATAACCAGTGGCATTTGTGGCTGCGTGTTTTGTGCAACCGCCCAGAAAGGCAACGATAACAGACAAATAAATCCGGCCTGCAATAAAAAAAACAGCAAAAAACCTATATCAACTCGGTCTTTCATGGCGTTACGCATGGCATGATAGCGTCCATCTTCGGATTCTGACAGCACGCGGTGCTGTAAATAAAAACCCAAGCGCAAAAACCAACTAAAGGTCAGCAATCCCAAACTCAATTTTAACTCTAACGGTGCCGAACCGGTCAAGGCATACCAAGGCCCGGCAAACATCATTCCATAAGCCCAGACAACATCAACAATACCGGCATTAGCGTGGTTTTTTTGCCAAATCCAGGCCAATAACATGGCCACTATACTGAACATGCCTACAACAGTCAGACTAAACATACTTTACGCCCCTTGTTTTATTTGTTTTAAATGATTAGCCAGCCACAGCAATAACGGGATGCTAACCGCCCAGCTTAAACTCAACACAACTACCCATAACCAGGATTCGGTGACAATATCGACCGCCCCCAAGCGTGCCGCTCCCAAATAAGATAAGGGACAACTTAAAGCGCTTAACACACCGGCAAGCACTAATCGTGATTGTAACCAGGCCAAAGAATGATTAATTGTTAAAGCCAAGCCGGCCCATAAAAGCAAGATCCATAAAGGCGCACGCCCGGATAAAGCAAAGTCTGGGGCAAATTTAATCCAATCTAACTTTACCCAGGTGGTATCAAGTATTAGCCCTATTAGCAAAGCGACCAGCATTAACTGAAAGTCACCATAAACGCGTCTGGCCGGTCGAAATTCCCAAACTATAAAGCCTGTCAGCAGCATCGGCGCCAGCCAAAATAGCTTCTCGGCTGCACCAATGATAGCGCCAAACCATAGCGCCTGCATCCACAACATATTAATCCAGCTATTTAGCGTCATAAATCGGTAACCATTGCTGACGACGATTGCAGGGTTTGGCCA
>SESH01010455.1_pt1 | contig 46844 bp, 43 predicted proteins | sample 3171561 | NCBI WGS metagenome assembly SESH01 (sample SAMN10866947, study PRJNA518727) | freshwater metagenome | biome: subpolar coniferous forest; feature: holomictic lake; material: water; isolation source: holomictic Lake 442 2011 16.5 m and 2014 13 m | place: Canada: near Kenora, Ontario
TGCGGCAGCATCTTGCGCCACCAGGGCCAGTCGTGGTTCACGTCGTGGCCCCAGAGGTCGATGGTGTGGGGAATCCCCTTGCGGGCAAGCACGTGGCCGAGGTCGACGGAGGCCGAAGGTTTTTCGTAGGCGCCCTGGCCTGCGACAAAGTGGATGTGCTGTTTGGCGCGGAGCTGGTTGAGCTGGGCCTCGTCCTCCAGGTTGGGCAGGTAATCGGTGGGGGAGTTGAAATACACGTCCTCATCCCAGTAGCCGTGGGTGTACTCCTTGAGGTCGTAGACCCCGCTCATGGCGATGCAGCCGTCGATGAGGTCGGGCCGGCGGAAGAGGGTGTTGGCCGAGTGCAGGGCGCCAAACGACGCGCCGGTGACGATGATGGGCACGCGCCCCGCGCAGTGGGAGTGGATGAAGGGCACCACTTCCTCGGTCACGTAGGCGTTGTACTGCTGGTGGCGTAGCGCCTTTTCGCGGCCCGGCATCCAGTTGTTCAGCCAGCTCTCGCTGTTGATGGAATTGATCGAGAAAACCTTGCACTTGCCGGCCTCGATGGCGGGGGCGATGGCGTCGATGACGTGGAAGCGCTCGTATTCCAGGTAATCGGCGGCGGCCGTGGGAAACATCAGCAGCGCGAAGCCGTAATGGCCGTAGACGGCGACCTCCATGTTCTTGTCGAGTCGCGGGCTGTGCCACTGGTGGATTTCACGGTTCATCGGAGAGAGGGAAGCAGGCGGTTGATCGGGCCGGGGCAGCTATGGGAACCCAATGCCCGACCGACGGCAAGCCCGGGAAGGCCGGGCGGGCCTGGCTTGTCCTGTGGCGCCGGCGCTCCAGCCTGCGGTGGGCGCAATCCGGCAGGACCGGCCGGACCACGCCTCAACATTGGCTCACGCCGCCTTGTCCTCGGGCGGCATGATGATGACCCCGCACTTGGCGTCCTTGATGACGCCGCTGGCGGTGCTGCCCACCAGCAGGTCGTAGAGTTTGCCGTGGCCGTGGGAGCCCATGATGATGAAATCAGCCTTCACCTTGTCCGCTTCCGCCAGGATCGCATAGACCGGTGGTCCCTGCCGGACGGCGCAATCCACCGCCAGGCCGGCGGACTTGAACTGCTGCGCATAGCTGGCCAGCTTGGCGGCGGCGGCTTTTTCCGACGCATCGATCGATTCCTGCACGGCCTCAATGGGCAGGGCGTATTCACTGGTGATGATCGGAGGTTGGATGACATGCAGCAACATCACCTTGCCGCTGAAGGCTCGGGCAAAGCTCACGGCGGTGTCCACGAGTTCCACGGAGACCGCGGAGAAGTCAACCGGCACAAGAAACGTTTTCATGCCCCTAGTATACACCGCCGGGTCGGGCTCACCCCGCATGGATTGTGGAATCATGGGCAAAATTTGACGGCGACGGCCGCTTCGTGATTGCCAAAAAAGCCTGACGGCCAATGGTGGCGGCCGGTTTTCACCTTACCTCTGCCCCCACCTTTTTACCCATGCATACTTGGAAATTCTTCCGCACCGGCGGGCTCGATCAGGTCACCCTCGAAAGCGGGGCCGATCTCCTGCACCTCGACCAGCTGGACCAGAAATTGTGGGTGGCGCTGAGCTGCCCGGTCAAGGGGCTCGAGCTGGATGAAAAGACCCTCGCGCTGATCGACAGCGACGGGGACGGCCGCATCCGCGTGCCGGAACTGCTGGCCGCCATCAAGTGGGCCGCCGCCCGGCTCAAGGACCCCGGCGACCTGTTGCAGGGCAGTGCCGCCCTCCCGCTGGCCGCCATCAACGACACCACGCCCGAGGGGCAGATCGTCCTCGCTTCCGCCCGGCAGATTCTCGCCAACCTGGGCAAGAAGGCGGCCGTCGCCATCTCGGCCGCCGATGCCTCCGACACGGCGAAGATCTTTTCCGCCAGCCCGCTGAATGGCGACGGCGTCATCCCGGCCGAGGCCACGGAGGACCCCGCGGCGCAGGCGCTGATCAAGGACATCATCGCCTGCCTCGGCGGCACGGCCGACCGGACGGGCGCCATCGGCGTGACCGCGGAGCAGGTGGAGGCATTTTTTGCCGAGCTGGCCGCCTATCTGGCCTGGGTGGAAAAAAGTTCCGCCAAGGACATCGCCATTTTGGGCGATGCGACCGATGCGGCCTGCACGGCCCTGAAGGCGGTTCGCGCCAAGGTGGAGGATTTCTTCGCCCGCGGCCGCCTCGCCGCCTTCGACGCCCGCGCCATCGCCGCCCTGAACCGGTCGGAGAGTGAATACCTGGCGATCGCCGCCCAGGACCTGAATGTCACCGCCGCGGAAGTGGCGGGTTTCCCGCTGGCCCGCATCGAGGCCGGCCGGAACCTGCCGTTGCACGAGGGCATCAATCCCGCCTGGGCCGGGGCGCTCGCCACCTTGCATCAGGCGGTGGTCACCCCGGTTTTCGGCGCGGCCAAGACCTCGCTCACCGCCGCGGAGTGGGCTGCGCTCAACGCCAAGTTTGCCGCCTACGAAACCTGGCTGGGCGGCAAGGCCGGTCCGGCGGTCGAGAAGCTCGGCCTGCCCCGGGTGAAGGCCATTTTGGCCGGCTCGGCCCGCGTGGAACTGGCCCGGCTGCTCGCCCTCGACAAGGCCCTGGAACCCGAGTTCAAGGCCATCAGCGACGTGGACCGGCTGACGCACTATTACCGGGACCTGCGCGCCCTGCTGAACAACTTTGTCAATTTCGCCGACTTTTACTCGCGCGACAAGTGGGCCATCTTCCAGGCCGGCACGCTCTATCTGGACAGCCGCAGCACCGAGCTGTGCATCCGCGTCGACGGGGCCAACCCGCTCGCGGCCATGAGCAAGGCCTACATCGCCTACTGCAGCTGCACCCGCGCCGGCGGCAAATCGATGAACATCGCCGCCTGCTTCACCCAGGGCGAAAGCGACTACCTGTTCGCCGGGCGCCACGGGGTGTTCTATGACCGCGCGGGCCAGGACTGGGACGCCGTCATCACCAGCATCGTCGACAACCCCATCAGCATCCGGCAGGCGTTCTGGTCCCCCTACAAGAAATTCCTCCGCATGATCGAGGAGCAGGTGGCCAAGCGCGCCGCCGCGGCCGAGGCCGAATCCAACGCACGGCTGGCCGGCGCCGCGGAAAAGGCGGCCAGCGCGGACAAGGCCCCGCCCGCCCCGCCGAAGAAGGTGGACATCGGGGCCGTGGCCGCCATCGGCGTGGCGATCTCGGGGGCCATCACCGCCCTGACCCTGATTCTCGGCTATATCTTCCAGCTCAAGGCCTGGCAGTATCCGCTCGTGCTGGTCGGCCTGATGTTCGTCATCTCGACGCCCTCCATGGTCATCGCCTGGTTGAAACTCCGCCAACGCACCCTCGGCCCCATCCTCGAGGGCAACGGCTGGGCCGTGAACGGCCGGGTCATGATCAACATTCCCTTTGGCTCCGCGCTGACCGACGTGGCCACGCTGCCCGCCGGGGCGAAGCGCTCGCTGGAGGATCCCTATGAGGACAAGGACGCGGCGCGCAAGCGCCGGCAGTTCATCGCCGTGGTGGTCGCCTTGGTGCTGGCCGCGATCGCCATCCGGGTCGACCACGCCCGCCGCGGCCACTACTTCTGGCAAGGCACGCCGGTCCCGGTGGCGGCACCCGCGGTCGACGTGCCGGTGAAATGAATTCGATGGAGGGCCCGTCTCCGTACGGGCCGCGGCTCGCACGGAGGCGTGCCCTCCAATAATGCGGGCCTGAATGCCGGGTTAAACGCTCCCGGCGCCCGCCGGCTTATACCCCCTCTGAATTTACACCTTAACGCGGCAGTTTAGGTAGGGCGGGCACTCCGCTGCCCGCCGTCGTCCGTGGCGCGCGCCTGGCGCGGATCCGACTTCGCCAAGGCTACGACGGACAAGGCGGAATCCGCGCCCTACCTTCGGCTGCGAGCAAAAACTTTGCGCGATCGGTCTTACTTCGAAATATAGAACGGGTTCGGCAGCTTGAAGACCTTCTCCGCGTAGCCGCCGACCAGGTCGCTGTTCTGGTCGCCGATGTTGGCGATGATGACGTAGCCTTCCTGTTCCAGCTTCCGGCGGGTGTCGGTCTTGAAGCCTGTGACGGAAAGGGTGATGTCCGAGGTGGGCTTGAAATAGATCTTCGTCCAGGTGTCGTAGCCGACATCGCGCAGATTATGCTCGGTGGCGGCGCGTTCCTCCTCGCGACGGCCGGTGATGAAGAAGACATCGATTTTCAGCCGCACCGCGGCGTCATAAACCGCCTGGACCGGGACGATGGCGGGGCAGCGGCCGGCGGTGATCCATTCCTCCCAGAGCTTGGGGATGTAGGCGTAGTCGTTGCCGATGATATGCGGGAGGTTGGTGAGGGTGGTCTCGTCGATGTCGAAGACGATGGCCATCTTCTTGCCCTTGGCCCCGCGCGGCGCGCGCTTCTGCACATACTTGGCCGCGTCGAGGGCGACCTTGGCGACACCCTTGGCGTAGCCGCCGGAATCAATGTAGGCCCGCAGCTGCAGCTTGTGCGGAAAAAGATTCGGCGGCTCGATGGTCGGATCGGGGGGCAAATCCGCCCCGCCGAGTGAACTCCAGGCCAGCCCGCCGGCCAACGCGACACAGAGAAGGCGTTTATCCATGGCGGCGAGTTAGAGGGACTCGCCGCTGGATTTCAATCCGGCGTTGCAGTGGCAGGCGGGTTTGACCGGGAAATGACAAATGGGTCGGGTGCCTGGCCCGGCCCGCAGCAGCGGCCAAGTCTGCCCATCACCTATCACCCATCACCTCTCGACCTCACCCTATTCAATCTCCGCCGGTCGGCCGATGGCGGTCTGGTAGGCCTGATGCAGCTGGAAGGTCTGCCAGGCCCCGAGTTTCTGGCCCAGCTGGGCGGCCAGATAGAGCAGGGCGGCGAGCAGGGCCATGGCCCCGAAGACCCACAGGCCCCATGGATAGGAGTCGATCGCCAGCTGGGCGCCGCCGAGGATGCCGGAGAAAATGCCCAGCATGCCGGTGATCAGGTAACCGTAGAGGTACAGGGACCAGATCTCGATCTCGGGCCCGTAGATGCCCTCGATGCGCGTCGCCCCCTCCGGCGTCGGCTCGAGGCTGAGAAACAGCCGGGGTGACCAGTAGCGCCGGTCCTTGGCGGGAAAGTGCAGCCCGATCATCCCGGGAAAGGCTTTCACCTCCAGCCCGGGCGATTGCTCGGCGAGGGAACGCAGGATCCGATCGCGGATGGTGTCCATGGGGAATTCGATCGTATGCTCAAAGCGGGGACGGATGCGAAAGCTGCTCATGACGGGTCCGGGGTGGAGGCGGACCGTGGCCCGCCGGGGTGGGCGAAGCCGATTAAAACCTGGCTCTGGCGTCAATCGTCAACGGGCGCGTCGGGTCCCGTCGCGCCGCCGCTCGCGCCTCAGATGAGCTCGGGCGAGACCTGCCAGCGCACGGCCCAGCCGTGGGCCACCCGGTCGAGCCGGAGCGCGGCGCATTTTTTGAAGACAAAGCGCGGGGGGGCCGCCTCGCCCGCGACCAGCAGCGAGGCGAGGGCGCTGAGGTGCGGCTCGTGACCGACCAAGGCCACCGTCCGCCGGGCCACGAGCAGTTTTTCGAGGATCGAATCGCCCGGATCCTCCGGCCGGAGGCCGGCGATCGCAGTGAGTTTCACCTTTGTCTTCAGGTGTTTCGCCAGCAGGGCGGAGGTCTCACGGGCCCGCCGCAGGGGGCTGTGCCAGATTTCCCCAGCCTCAAAGGCCCCGGTCTCGCGCAGGAACCGGGCGAGGGTGCGGGCTTGCTTCCGTCCCTTCCGGCTCAGCGGCCGGGCAGCGTCGTCGTCGCCGTCGAGGGCATGGGCGTGGCGGATCAGGTACAGATGCATGAGGGGTTAAACCTAGTAACCGGGTGCGGTGCAGCAAGCCGCGCAATGTTACAACTCCGACACAATGGTGACCGGTGGCGCGGACATCGGCGCAATTGTTCATCGAACATTTATCACTGTTCACCGTTCATTTGGCCGAACCCAATGAACGATGAAAAATGGAAGTTGAAAAACGAACGATCGGTTTATTTGAGCGACGCCATGTCGATCACGAAGCGGTATTTCACGTCGCTCTTGAGCATGCGCTCGTAGGCGCCGTTGATCTCGTCCATCTTGATCATCTCGATATCGCAGGTGATGTTGTGCTGCCCGCAGAAATCGAGCATCTCCTGCGTCTCGGGCAGGCCGCCGATCAGGGAACCGGACAGGGAGCGTCGGCGCATGAGGAGGGGGAAGGCCGCCACGGGCAGCGGCTTCTCGGGTGCACCCACCAGCACCAGGTTGCCGTCGCGCTTGAGCAGGTTCATGTACGCGTTGATGTCGTGGGCGGCGGACACCGCATCCAAAATGAAGTCAAAGCTGCCGGCCTGCGCGGCCATCTGCGCGGCGTCGGTGGAGACGACCACCTCATCGGCGCCGACGCGCCTGGCGTCCGCCACTTTGCTCGGTGACGTGGTGAAGAGCACGACGTGGGCGCCGAAGGCCTTGGCGAACTTAACACCCATGTGGCCGAGGCCACCAAGACCGACGATGCCGACCTTGTGGCCGGGGCCGACCTTCCAGTGGCGCAGCGGCGAGTAGGTGGTGATGCCCGCGCACAGCAGCGGCGCGGCGGCGGCCAGATTGAGGTTGGCGGGCATGCGGAGAACGAAGTCCTCCGTCACGACGATGCTCTGGGAATAGCCTCCGAGGGTCGGCGTGCCGAGGTGCTTCTCCATCCCGCCGTAGGTTCCGCCGGCCAGGCCGAGATCGCAGAACTGCTCGAGACCGGAGCGGCAGCTCGGGCAGGTGCGGCAGGAATCGACGAGGCAGCCCACGCCGACGGTGTCGCCGACTTGGAACTTCTTCACCCCACTGCCAACGGCCGTCACCTTGCCCACGATCTCGTGGCCGGGCACGGCGGGATACTGGGTGAAGCCCCACTCGTTACGGGCGAAATGCAGGTCGGAATGGCAGACGCCGCAGTATTGAATCTGGATCTGGACATCGGTGGGCGTCGGCTGGCGGCGCTCGATGGTGGTGGCACCGAGGGCCGACGCGGGCGCGGTGGTGGAGTAAGCCTTGACGGAGTAACAAGCGATTTTAGCCATGGGTGGGAATGTTGCGCCTCAATGTTGCCAGGGGAGGGGGAAGCGCAACTGGGGAAGTGGGGGAGAAGGTGAATTTCTAGTTACTGATTCCCATACATGGACCCAAATCGCACGTCGGCTTCAGACAAGGCGGTTGCGGCGGATGACCTCGGAATACCAGCGGGCGCTCAGTTTGGGCGTGCGCCGCTGGGTCTGGTAGTTCGTGTGACACAGGCCGAAGCGGACGCTGTAGCCGTCGTTCCACTCGAAGTTGTCCATGAAGGACCAGGCGAAATAACCCTTCACGGCGACCCCGTCGGAAATGGCCCGACGCAACTCAAGCAGGTACTGGCGCAGATAGTCGCGCCGGTGCAGGTCGTGGAGTTCGCCGGCGGCATTGGGCTCCTCGTTCGCCCCGTAGCCGTTTTCGGTGATGTAGATCGTCTTGGCGCCATAGGCCTCGGTGGCAAAACGCGGCGTCCAGTACAGGGCCTGCGGCGTGGTCTTCAGCCAGCCGGTGGCAGTGGTCTGCGGGTAGCCGGGCGGGAAGGGCAACACTTCAAAGCCGGGCCGCCCGGGCACGGCCCGGACAAAATCCGCGAAGTAGACATTCAGGCCGAGAAAATCCGTCGGCAGCGAGATCAGCGCCAGGTCGCCGCGCTGGACGACCGGACGATCCGCCCCGCAGGCGCGCAGGTAGCTGGCCGAATAACGGCCCTGGGTGACGACCCCGAGGATGGCATCATTGGCCCGGGTGAAGGCGCGGCGCGCCGCGGCGATATCCGGCTCGGTTTCCGTGACGGGGATGTACCCGGTGGTGTTGTCAGTGAGGCCGACCCGTGCGCCGCGCCCGCCGTAGGTACGGACGGCCCGCACGCCGTGGCCGTGGGCCAGCACCGCATGGTGCACGGTCTGGTTGACGACCTGGGCCGAGGCCTTGACGGCGGCCGGTGGCTTGTCGGCGCTGCGGCCATAGCACCGGGTGGTGAAGCAGGGGATTTCGTTCAGGGTGATCCAGTTTTTCACCCGGTCGCCGAAGGCCTGCACGATGACATCGGCGTAGCGGGCGAAGGCGTCGACGGTGGCGCGGTTGCTCCAGCCGCCGGCCTTTTCCAACGCGAGCGGGGTGTCCCAGTGATACATGGTGACCCACGGCGTGATGCCGTGGCGCTCGAGCGAATCAAAGAGGCGGTGATAGAAATCGAGCCCGGCCTGGTTCACCGCCCCGGTGCCGTCGGGAATGATGCGCGGCCAGGCCAGTGAGAGGCGGTAATTTCTCGCCCCGAGGGACCGCATGAGGCGGAAGTCATCGTCGAAGCGATGGTAGTGGTCGCAGGCGACATCAAGGGTGTCGCCGTTGTGCACGCGGCCGGGCTGGCGGGAAAAATCATCCCAGGTGGACCACCCCTTGCCGTCCTCGAAGGCGGCGCCCTCGATCTGGGGCGCGGCGGTGGCGAAACCCCAGACAAAGTTTTTGGGAAAGGTGGAGGAAGAGACCTTGGCTAGCATGCAGCAGAAAAATTATTGGAATGGGGAGAGGAGAGTATCCGGCCTTGGTGCTCAAGCCGGCATTAGCTGGGCGTTGCTGATGTGCTGAAGGCCGACCTGCTTGGCAACCCTGCACCAAGGCATACCAGCCCGGTGTTTGTCCTGGCCAGTCGCCAGGGGACGACGAAGCGGGTGCCCATTGGGCAGTGAAGGAGCAATCCAGGATCACTTTTTGGCCTCGGATGGTCAGGATGCGTGACTCCAAGCTGTCAGCAGGAATTATCTGGGCGCGCTTTTTCATGGGAATGGCGGCCCGCTGACAGAGGAAATGGATGAGAATCGCCGCGGTTTGGCAAACCTGAAGGATGGCTCACGCGAAGGCGCGAAGGACGCGAAGGCGGGAACCGGGGGTCAGGCGGATGCAGCCGCAGCTTGGCCACGAAAAGGCACCAAGGCGCACGAAACGAAATTCACCTATGGGTTTGCTTCTGGGTTGGGCGGGGCATGGTCGGTAACCCGATGGGTTACCAGAGGTCGGGGGTGACGGGAGTTCGATGTCACCCGCTCAGTGTCAGATGAGATCCAGGCTGGACGGAGCCCGCCTGTCGCGGCGACTGCGTCACTTCTTCCCGGCGTACTCTTTCGCAAACATGAACCGGTGGTCTTTCGCCTGCCACACCTCGGCCCACCAATAGTCGCTCTTCTTGCCGTCACCTTGGTAATAACGGAAGTCGATGTTCCCATCGCCATCCAAGTCCTTGAATTGCCAGCGGGCGGGCAGGTGCATGTCGGCGACGCTCGCCTCCAGCCGGTTCTTGCCCCGGCCGCCATGGATTTTGCCGGTGGCGTTGTCCGTGACCAGATAGTCGTAGATGTACAGGTTGGGCTGCTGGCCGCTGCGCTCGATGGTTTCAACCAGCTTGATTTGAATGCTGAACCCGGGACCCGGCACCAACTGATAGCCCTCGTTGGTCTTGCGGTCGCGCGACGATGGCTTGGGCGCCGCCGCTGAGGCGATGGTCGCCGTGAACAGCAAAGCCACCAAAATCAAGGGGCGGAACCGGCGGTGATCTCCGGCCGGAGAATGGGGGGCGCTCATGATGGGAAAGTCCGCCGCCCCATGGTCGGCGAGTCAATCGCCGCTTTTGGTAGTCTATTGATCTACTAACGGACGGGCGGAGGTTTGTAACGTAATACGTGATAAAATGCCTGGCGAGGAGTGGTTCAGGTTCCGAGGGCTGAGGCGCAAGCGGCGCCCGCCTGCGTTCCGCGAAGCGGAACTACGGCGAGCCTACCGGTAAATCTCGCGGCGATGGCCGACGGCGAGGAGGTGGATTTCGTTCCGGATAGCATCGAAGGTGTAGATGATCCGGTAGTCCCCGACGCGGAGACGGTAGCGGTTGCCGCCGGTCATGCGGTAGTGGGGATAGGAAGCGAGTCGCAGGCCTATGTCGTCAAGGTCGGCCTCGATCCGGTTGCGAACGTTGTTCGGCAGCTTCAGGAACACCTCGTCGACGGAGCGCGCCAGCGCGGAGATGGTCATGCCGTGAGGGATGGCCCCGAAGCGTCAGCGCAGGGGTGAAAGAAGCGGGTGCCCTCGGGGCGGCGACTTGAACAACGCGGCGTAATAGATCTGAAGTGCGCGGCTCATTCCGGGACGGATCGAGTGCGCGGACGCTGGCCCTCGGCCATCTGGCGTTCCGAACTCACGATGCGGCCCTTGAATTCATCCGTCATCTCCAACCGGTCCTCGAGTTGGTTTTCCAACCGTCACGCACCAGGCGCATTTCCTCGGGGGAAAGGCGGCTGATGGCGTTCTCGATTTCCTGCACGGTGCTCATGCCGGGGAACATAGCTGGGAAGGGGAGTCAGGCAAGGGGACTTTTTGCGCAAGTATGAATAAACCGCAGTGGCACGGAGAGAGACGGTTTGGCCACGAAAAGGCACGCGAAGGCACAAAAAAGAATGTCACCTATCAGGCGGCATGTCGTTTCAGGCGGCGGAAGAGCTTCACCTCATCCTTTCGCCGGAGGTCGTGCTCCCAAATGCGGAGGACGCTCCATCCCCGCGCCTTCAGCAAACGGTTGACCTTCCGGTCCCGGGCCCGGTTGCCCTCGATCTTCGCTTTCCAGAAGGCCGCGCGGGTCTTCGGCCAGATTATGTGCCTGGGGCAGCCGTGCCAGAAGCAGCCGTCGACAAGCACCGCGGTCTTGCCTTGAGAATGATGGTTCGACAGTTGTTTCGCAGTGGCGAATCTCACCCCAACCGCAGTCGCATCGAGGGCTTGGTATGGGGCGTCGATTGCTGAGTTTAGAAGTGCTGATCCCGATGCAGTTTTCGGCATCTTGGCGAAGAATCCCGACTTCGATCTAGCTACAACGCAGAAGGGGGCATGGCTGGAACAGATTGCGTTTCTGCAGAAGAATCTTGAGGGCCTAACGGGCGCACTCTTCCTAGAATTCAATATTCCACGCATGGGCAGCCGGGTGGATGCGGTCCTGTTAATCGGGCCGGTAGTATTTGTCGTTGAGTTTAAAGTTGGTGAATCGGCGTTCGACCGAACGGCCGTGGACCAAGTCTGGGACTACGCGCTCGATTTGAAGAATTTCCACGAGGCGAGTCACCAAGTATCATTGGTGCCTGTCTTGATTGCTACTGAGGCCACAGAGTCGCCGCCAGTGAAACTGTTTGCCGACTTGGATCGGGTTTATCGCCCGCTTCAGGTTCATCCGGATGGATTTCGAGCGGCCGTTGAATCGGCCTTGGGTGATATCGCCGGTGTTGCGCTAGATCAAAGCCACTGGGCTCAGGGTGCCTACAAACCGACGCCCACAATCGTCGAGGCGGCACGTGCGCTTTACGCTCATCATGGAGTGGAAGCGATTAAGGCCTTCGATGCGGGAAAGAAGAACCTGGGCGAGACTTCACGGCGAATTGAGGAGCTGATTGATGAGGCACGGACGAAGGGCCGGAAAATCATCTGTTTCCTCACTGGTGTCCCTGGTGCCGGGAAAACCTTGGTCGGGCTAAATGTGGCGACTCAACATGCGAGAAAAGAGAGTCCCACGCATGCGGTGCTATTGTCCGGAAACGGTCCGCTCGTTGCAGTGCTTCGCGCAGCGCTTTCGCGAGACGAGAAGGCCCGCCTGAAGAAGCGGGGACTGAAGCAAAAAAAAGGGAGCGATCCGGTAAAGCAGTTTATTCAGAACGTGCATCACTTCCGGGATGAGGCGATCAAGGATGCGGTTAATCCGCCGGCAGATCACGTCGTGGTTTTCGACGAAGCTCAACGGGCATGGAACCAGAAGATGACAGCTGATTTCATGAAACGGAAGAAGGGCGTCGCGAACTTCAGCGATTCGGAGCCTCAATTCCTGATTCGCTATGTGGATCGGCACAAGGATTGGGCCGTGATTCTCTGCTTGGTCGGTGGCGGACAGGAAATCAACCGCGGCGAATCTGGTATCGGTGCGTGGCTGGATGCGGTCAGAACGTCCTTCCCTCATTGGGACATGTATATCTCGTCTCGTCTGACGGATAGTGAATACGCGGCGGCCGAGACTATTGGCGCGGTGAAGGAGGCGCGGGGTGTGCATCTCGACGACAATCTGCACTTGTCCGTTTCGATGCGCTCGTTTCGAGCCGAGCATGTCTCGGCCTTTGTGAAGGCCTTACTCGATTGTGAGCGAGATCAGGCTCGTCTGACTTTGGCCAAGCTGAAGCGATATCCGCTCGTCGTGACGCGTAACCTGGATTTGGCAAAACAGTGGGTTCGGTCGAAAGCTCGTGGGAGCGAACGCTACGGGTTGGTTGCCTCTTCCAAGGCCATGCGGCTCAAGCCGCACGCTATTGATATTCGTGTGGAGACGAACCCCGTCCACTGGTTTCTCAATGGCAAAGATGATGTCCGTTCCAGCTTCTATCTGGAAGACGCGGCGACGGAGTTTCAGGTGCAGGGGCTAGAGGTAGATTGGGCTGTTGTTACTTGGGATGGTGACTTCCGCTTCAAGGGATCGAGTTGGGGCTTTCACGACTTTCGCGGAGCCAAGTGGCAGAACGTGAAGAGTCCCGAGAACCAAAGTTACTTGAAGAACGCGTATCGGGTGCTGCTGACCCGAGCTCGGCAGGGAATGGTGATTTTCGTGCCGGAGGGCGACCCCAACGACCATACTCGACCGCCAGCTTACTATGATTCGACTTTCCAATACCTGCGCGATGTCGGTATACCAGAAGCATGAAAACCGAGACGAGTTACCGAGTGAAGTTTTCGACGCGGGGGCGGGTGACGATTCCGGCGCCGGTGCGGAAGAAATATGACCTCAAGGGTGGGTCGAAGGTGGCGTTTGAGGTGACTCCGTCGGGGGCGTTTTTGTTGAAGCCGGTTGGGGCGAGGCGGTCCTGATAGCAGCACGGAACCGGCCCGCAGGGACGCGGGCCCTCCAGCGGAAGCGGGCGTCGGCAAGCCCATCGGCTTCGCTCAGGACCGGCGTCGACCCAACATTACTTGAGGGCGAGGTCGTTGACCTTTACTTCCTTAATCGACCATTTGGTGATCAAGAGGCCTTTCGACGTTCTCGTGGAGACAGGGACGGGCGTGAGGTCGAAGTCTAGTTCGCGGACTCGGGCGCCGCTGCGGCCGTCCAATGAGACGTGAATCGATTTCGGCATGTCCTTCTCCTTCTCGGCGATGTCGAGCCAGAGGAGCTTGGAGCCCTCTGATTTCGCGAGGGGGTAGAGTTTGTCGCGGCTGAGGCCGCCGATCTGGAACTTCTTGGCGTAGCATTTCCCCTCGGGGCCGTCGCGGTACACCATCGTGTAGAACTTCGTGTCGCCTTCCTTCGGCCAGATGGCCACGTGCCGGATATCGAGGCCCATGAAGGTCTTGTCGGCGACTTTCGTGACCTTGAGCGAGGCGTCGCCCATGATCGTGAGGACGCTGTCGAGGATCGTGCACTCGGTGACGAATTCGTGCTGGCGCCAGTTGAGGCCGATGAAGCCGTCCTCGCGGTTGACGTAGAGGCGCTGGTTGGCCGAGACGACCTCCGAGGCGTCGATCTGCTCGATCTCGTCGTAGCTGGTGAGGCGCTTCCGGCCCTTGCCGTACTTCTCCTGGAGCATCTCGAACCAGGCGACGGCGTACTCGGTGAGCTTCTTGAGGTTGGCCTTGGTCTCCTTGATGCCTTCCTCGATCTTCTTCATGGCTTCGTCGGCCTGGAAGCGGTTGTAGGCGGAGATGCGCTTGATGCGGATCTCGGTGAGGCGCGTGATGTCCTCGTCGGTCACGTCGCGCTTGAGCTGCTTGAGGAAGGGCTTCAGGCCGCCGCGGATCTCGGCGAGGACGCTTTCCCAGGTCTTGGATTTCTCGATGAGGCGATAAATGCGCTCCTCGATAAAAATGCGCTCGAGGGAATCCCAGTGCCACTGCTGCTCGAGTTCGCCGAGCTTGATCTCGAGCTCGAGCTTGAGGAGTTCGCGGGTGGCCTCGGCGCTGGTCTTGAGGATGTCGCGGACGCCGAGGAAGTGGGGCTTGTCGTCGCCGGTCTTGGGGTCGCGGACAATGACGCACGCGGCGGGGTTGAGCTGCACCTGGCAGCTGGTGAAGACGTAGAGCTGCTGGATGACCTTGTCGGGCTCGGAGCCCTGCGGGAGGTGGATGAGGATCTCGACCTTGTCGGCGGTGTTGTCGTCGACGTGCTTGACCTTGATCTTGCCCTTGGCGTTGGCGGCGAGGATGGACTCGATGAGGCTCTCGGTCGTGACGCCGTAGGGGAGCTCGGTGACGGCGAGGAGGTATTTGGAGCGCTCCTCGATCTTGGCGCGGACCTTCACCTTGCCGCCGCGTTCGCCGTCGTTGTATTCCGCGAAGTCGGCGGTGCCGCCGGTGGGGAAGTCGGGGAGGATGCGGAAGGTTTTTCCCTGGAGGTGGTTGATCGCCGCGCGGCAGAGGTCGTTGAAGTTGTGCGGGAGGATCTTGGTCGAGAGGCCGACCGCGATGCCGTCGGCGCCCTCGAGGAGGACGATCGGGAACTTGGCGGGAAGGGTGATGGGCTCCTTGTTGCGGCCGTCGTAGCTGAGCTGCCAGGTGGTGGTCTTCGGGTTGAAGAGGACGTCCTTGGCGAAATTCGTGAGGCGGGCCTCGATGTAACGGGGGGCGGCGGCATCGTCGCCGGTGAGGAGGTTGCCGTAGTTGCCCTGGGGCTCGATGAGCCAGGCGCGCTGGCCGATGGACACGAGCGCGGCGCCGATGGAGGCGTCGCCGTGCGGGTGGAGCTTCATCGTGGCGCCGACGACGTTGGCGACCTTGTGGAAGCGGCCGTCGTCCATGTCCCAGAGGGTGTGGAGGACGCGGCGCTGGACGGGCTTCAGGCCGTCGTCGATGTGCGGGACGGCGCGGTCGAGGATGACGTAGGAGGCGTAGTCGAGGAACCAGTTGCGGTAGGCGAGCGCGAGGGGGGCCTGCTCATCCTGGACTTTTTCGCCCTTTTTACGCTTCGGTGCCGGTGGGACCTCCGCGGAGGCGGGAGACGGGAGGCTGGAGGCGGCCCCTTCGACAGGCTCAGGGCGATTCGTGCTCGAATCGGGGCGGGTTGATGCGGAAGTCTTACCTGTCTTCCCTGGCTCCGGCCTCCGGTCTCCGGTCTCCGGGGGTGGCGTCTCGCCGCCCAAGGGCAGTTCCGGCTGGTCGTTGTTCTTGGAAGATTTCTTCTTGGACATGGAGGGAAAATTAGTTGGCGAGCTTTAGGCCGTAGGGGACAAACAGTTGGAAGTCGTCGCGGTTGCGGGTGGCCAGGCGGGCATCATTTTCGATGGCGGTGGCGGCAATCATGGCATCCACGCGCAGACTGCGTTTGCGGCCGGTGGCGTTGAACAGGCGGGCCGCGGTGGCGGCACAGGTCTCGTCGAAAACAAAGATGCCGGCCCCGAGGAGGGCCCGCACATCGGCTTCGTCGTCCGGATGGATGGGGCCGCTGAGAAATTCGGTCCAGGCGACGGCGGCGGTGGACAGGGTGTCCCCGGACCGCTGCCAGCGGGCCAGCTCGGCAAATTCCGCACTGCCTGGTTGCGGAGCCGCGATCAAATAATTGGCGTCGAGCAAAATCATTCCGGTGGTTGCCGGCTGCCGTAAGACCGCCGGTCCTCGTAAACCTCCTGAATGTATTTCTCCACTTTCTGCGCATACTCCGGATCGTTGGCGTGGCGGCGCGCCAAGCGGTCCAAGGCCGCATCGGCCGCGGATTTCGATTCCTTGGTGGAAGGCAGCAACTGCCCGACCGTTTCCCCGCGATAAGTCAGCTCCATGTGCTCACCTCGCTTGAGGGATTTCACGATGCCCTCCAAGTCGTTACGCAAGTCCACGGCGGAAATGGTTCTCATGAGTTAATGTTGATGTTAAACATCAACTTGATGTCAAGGGGGAAGGTGTTTCGGTTATCCTCCTGTTTTCGCCTGCCTGAGATCGTCGGGTGTGTTTAGGTTGGCAAGTTGTTTCACCTCCTCGGGGGTAAGCGCGTATGGCTCCAGGCGTCCGTCCGTCTGCAGGGTGGAGCAGACCGATTGCAACGAGTGACCGGCGGCGAACGCGGCCTGCAGTTCCGGCAGGGCGGTGCGGTGCCAGGCGGCGGCGAAAGGTTCGAACCGGCCGTCATGGACCGGCACTGCGGTGACGCCACACTCCCGGGCCCGGCCGGTAATCCGTTCGAGCAGATCCGGTGACATCATGGGCAGGTCGACGGCCAGCACGGTGACAACTGCGGCGGTCGAGGTTGCGAAGGTGTCGACAAAGGCACCGAGGACGCCGGCAGCATCAGCCCGATCCTCGATCCGGTTGAAGCCGGCGGGAGTCCAAGGCTGGGCGGCCCGGCAGGAGAGCAGGAGGGGCCAGGCGCCTGAGGCCGCCAGGGTGGCGGCCTGATGCTCACCCAGGGCTTGGCCGCGCCAGGCGAGACCGGCCTTGTCGCGGCCCATGCGGCAGGAGTGGCCGCCCGCGAGCAGGAGACCGGCGGCGCCGGGGCAGTCCACCCGAAGCTCGCCATCGCTGAGAATCTTAGCCCGCAAGCCCCCGCGACCCTTCAGCCAGGCCTCGGCGCCGGGGCCGATGGCCTGATCCATCCAGTAGCACGGCTTGCATTCCATGGTGCCGAGGAAGCGCACGCCCTGCACGGTGAATTCGCGGCCGATGAGTTCGTTGAGCTCGACCCCGCGGGTGAGGACATTGCGCCGGTAGGCCGTGGGCGGGCCGGGCGCCGGGCGGAGCTCGCGCAGCAGGGAGTGGTGCACCTCTTCGGCGAAGAAGGTGATCTGGCCCGGATTGTCGGGCTGGTGGTCCCAGAAGCGGTCACCGCGCAGGCCGCGGCCGGCCCCGCACGCGACCGCCGCGACCGACTCCATCGGATGATCGCCGGGGGGGCGCCCGTGATGGCCGAAGAAATTGTGCCCAGCCGAGAGGTGGAGTCCGGCGATTTTCATGCGGGGCAATTCATTGTTTGCCACGGATGGCACGGATTCGATCCTGATCAAACCACCGGGTTGAGGCGGACTTGCCCGATTGGAATTTCATATCCGTGTCATCCGTGGAATCCGTGGTCAAATCCAGTCATGTCTTCACAGGCCCAGCCTCGCCGCGTGCGTGTAGACGTTCATGCGGTCGGCGCGAAGGAAGCCGACGAGGGTGATGCCGCCGCGGTCGGCGCACTCGAACGCCAGGCTGGAGGGCGCACCGATGCCCGCGATGAGCGGCACACCGGCGGCGAGGGCCTTTTGCACGAGCTCGAAGGAGATGCGGCCACTCAGCAGCAGGCCGTGCCCGGCCAGCGGCAGGCGGCGCTCGAGCAGCGCGCCGCCGAGGACCTTGTCGAGGGCGTTGTGCCGGCCGACATCCTCGCGCACGGTTTCCAGTTCACCGGCCGGGGAGAACAAGGCGCAGCCATGGAGCCCGCCGGTGGCAGCGAAGGCCGGCTGGGCCGCGCGCAACCGGGCCGGCAGTTCCGCCAGCCGGGCGGGCGCAAAGGCCGGACCCGGGGTCACCGGCGGAAAGGCCTGCAACACGGCATCGAGGGTGGCCTTGCCGCACACTCCGCAGCTCGAGGAGCTGAATACGTGGCGCGTCAGGCGGGTGAAGTCGACCGCGACGGTCGGCGCCAGGAGGACGTTGATGACGTTGCCCGAGAGGCCACCGGCCTGATCCCGGCAGGGAAGAATATCGAGGAGCTCATCGGCCTGGCGGATCACGCCCTCCGTGAGCAGGAAGCCGGCGGCGAGCTCGCGGTCCTGGCCGGGCGTGCGCATGACCACCGCCACGCTGCGGCCGGCCACGCGGATTTCCAGCGGCTCCTCAATGGCGATGGCATCGGTCGCGGGCCCAGTCGGGCGCACCCCGGGGCTCCAGCGCTGCATGGGTACCTGGATGGAGTCGGGATTCATGGGCGTCGAATGGGGGCGAAGGTGCCCGGGGCAAGGGCACGCTACGGCTCCGGCGAGGAAAGGGTCAAGCGGGCCTTGGCGGGAAAGCCCCATGTAACGGTGCTTGAGCAGCGGCCGACGCAGCAGCCTGCCGGATCGGGGGATCCACCGGCAGGGACGCCTGTGGCTACGGGAGGGGGAGCCGGCCTACACCAGCCTCAACTCCCAGGTAACGGCTCAAGGGTTGAGCTGTAGGAGCGGCTTTATGCCGCGATGGGTGACGCCCGTGAGCGAAGCCGCTCTCCGATCGGGGCGTAAAGCCCCTCCTACAACCCTGTTCTTCCCGACGGGAGCAAAACGTGTTTTTCGGTTTGGGGCTGCATGAGCCCGTCTACGCCTCGATCAGGTCTTTCTCGACCCGCAGGTTGTCGATGATGAAGTCCTGCCGCTCGGGGGTGTTCTTGCCCATGAAGAAGCTGAGGAGTTCCTCGCTGCTGAAGAGGTGGTGGAGGTTGACCGGGTCGAGGCGTATGTTCTCGCCGATGAAGTCCTTGAACTCGCCGGCGGAGATTTCTCCCAGGCCCTTGAAGCGGGTGATCTCGTGGGTGGCGCCGCACTCCTCGACGGCGGCCTGCTTTTCCTGCTCGGAATAGCAGTAGCGGGTGATCTTCTTGTTGCGGACGCGGAAGAGCGGCGTCTGCAAGATGAAGAGGTGGTTGTTGCGGATGACGTCGGGGAAGAACTGGAGGAAGAACGAGAGCAGCAGCAGGCGGATGTGCATGCCGTCGACGTCGGCGTCGGTGGCGATGACGATCCGGTTGTAGCGGAGGCCGTCGAGGCCCTCCTCGATGTTGAGGGCGGACTGGAGGAGGTGAAATTCCTCGTTCTCGTAGATGACCTTCTTGGTCAGGCCGTAGGTGTTGAGCGGCTTGCCCTTGAGGGCGAAGACAGCCTGGGTCTGGACGTCGCGCGTGGCGGTGAGGGAGCCGGCGGCGGAGTCGCCCTCGACGATGAAGAGGGTGCTTTCCTCGGCGCGCTCGTTGCGGTCGCCAAGGTGGAGGCGGCAGTCGCGGAGCTTCTTGTTGTGGAGGGAGGCCTTCTTGGCGCGTTCGCGGGCGATGTTGCGGATGCCGGCGAGTTCCTTGCGCTCGTGCTCGTTCTCCTCGATCTTCTGGCGGATGATCTCGGCGGTCTCGCGGTTCTTGTGCAGGTAGGTGTCGAGGGCCTGCTGCATGAACTTGCCGACGAATTCCTTGATCGTCGGGCCCTTGGGGCCGACCTCGGTGGAGCCGAGCTTGGTCTTGGTCTGGGACTCGAAGACGGGCTCCTGCACGCGGACGACGATGGCGGCGTCGATGGACTGGCGGACGTCGGCGGCGTCGAAGTCCTTCTTGAAGTGGTTGCGGACGGTCTCGACGAGGGCCTCGCGGAAGGCGGCGAGGTGGGTGCCGCCCATGGTGGTGTGCTGGCCGTTGACGAAGGACCAGTATTCCTCGCCGTAGTGCTTGCCGTGGGTGAGGGCGATCTCGATGTCCTCGCCCTCGAGATGGATGATCGGGTAGAGGGGTTCGCCGCTGAGTTCCTTGGTCAGGAGATCCTTGAGGCCGTTCTCCGACTTGAAGGGCTTGTCGTTGAGCGTGAGGGTGAGGCCGCGGTTGAGGAAGGCGTAGTTCCACAGCATGTCCTCGATGAATTCGGAGCGGAACCGGAAGTCCTTGCCGAAGAGCTGCTCGTCGGGGGTGAACTCAATGATCGTGCCGTTGCGCTCGTCGGTCTTGGTGACCTTGGACTGGTGCTTGAGTTTGCCCTTCTCGAACTCGACATGCTTGGTCTCGCCCTCGCGGACGGCCTGGGCGCGGTAGTTGAAGGCGAGGGCGTTGACGGCCTTCTGGCCGACGCCGTTGAGGCCGACGGCCTTCTGGAAGGTCTCGCTGTCGTACTTGGCGCCGGTGTTGATGACCGAGACGCACTCGAGGAGCTTGCCGAGGGGGATGCCGCGGCCGTAGTCGCGGACCTTGACGGAGCGGTCGTTGAGCTCGACCTCGATCTTGCGGCCGCCGCCCATCATGAATTCGTCGATGGAGTTGTCGATGGTCTCCTTGAGCAGGACGTAGATGCCGTCCTCGGCGTGGGCGCCGTTGCCGAGCCGCCCGATGTACATGCCGGGGCGGAGGCGGATATGCTCGAGGGAGCTGAGGGTCTTGATGCTGGCTTCGGTGTAGTTGGACGCCATGGGGGCGGCGCCGGGGGCGCCGAGTTGAGAGCAGAGAGTTGAGGGTTGAGAGACCGGCCGGGGCTCGCCCCGGTGCTGGCTGCGGCCAGCTGACCGGCAGGCGAATACAGAGGGTGTGGCGCGGCGGCTGGCAAGCGTGATTGCGCGCCGCGGGGTGCAATTTGGCAGCTGACGCGCCCGGCAAAAACCTTCAGCCTGCCCGCCAATTCCACGCCCATGACCCGATTGATTTCCGGCCTGCTTTTTTTGCTTTTGTCGCTGGCGTTGTTGCCCGCCGCCACCCTGGAGGAGATCGCCGCCGACCCGCAGCTCTGGCCGGCCGAGGTCACGGTCACGGCGACGACGAAGGCCAGGGTCATCGCCAACGGCCAGCCGGCGGGCATGCTGCTGCTCGGCGCCGGGAAGAAGATCGCGGTTCTCGGCGTCGCCGCGGACGGCGTGACCGGCAAGATTGGCGGCACCACGGTCCGGGTGGCGGCCGACAAGACGAATCTTCTGCAGCAGCCCGCTGGTCCCGCCGCCGCCCCGGCCCAGCCGGCGGCCAACGCCCCGGCGGCGGCCCCGGATGAGGAGCCGGATCGGTTGCATGCCTGGGCCACCCCGATGCAGCGTTTGTTTGCCGGCAAGCTGGTACAATACCAGAACGGAAAGCTCGGCAAGGTCAGCGTGGCATCGCTCGATGACGTGAAATACTACGCCCTTTATTATTCGGCGAGCTGGTGCGGGCCGTGCCGGCAGTTCACGCCGGGGTTTGTGTCCACCTACCGGGAATTAAAGCAGGCTTATCCGGAGTTTGAGGTGGTGTTCATCAGTGCCGATCACTCGGCCGCCGACATGCTCGGCTACATGCGCGAGGACAAGATGGCCTGGCCGGCGGTCAATTTTGACCAGCGGGAGCAGAAGATGGTCGAGTATTCGGGCCCGGGCATCCCGTGCCTGGTGCTGGTCGACGCCAAGGGCAAGGTGCTGGCGGATACCTACCACGGCGATGATTACCTGGGACCCCAGCAGGCGCTGGAGGCGACCCGGAAGATCCTGCGGAAGAATCACGGGAGCTGAGGGGGACTGATTCCCGACACACCCCGTCGCTGCGCGCCACCCCTCTCCAGAGGGGACCCAAGCAATGATTCTCGCTGATCCCCACTTGGAGAGGGCCTCGGCGGTGAGCTCGGCCGAACGGGTGCCCGCAGGGCGGGGTGTGTTGGGTCACCTCATTCCATTTGATTTTCCCGGGGACTGCTTCAAGCGTTGCCCCATGAAGCATTCATCCTGTTGGGCAGGGTTAACTCTTGCAGCATTCATCATCGGCGGCGTCACCGGGTGCAGCGCTCCGGCCACGACGGCCGACAAGAAGACGGAGGATGAATACATTTACGTGAAGGTCACGGGCAGCAACATTCCCAAGAAAATCAAGAAATCTGACATTGCCGCTGGAAAGTTGCCGAAGGACGTGGATATGCAGCTCATGGACAAGGATGCCTTGCAGCGCCAGATGGTCCCGGGGAAGGCACCGGGTGGCTGAGGGCCGCCGGGATCCACCACGCCACTACGTCGAGATCGGGCTATGGTAAGGTATGCCCTGTCATCGCGAACCCGGCGAAGCCGGGTGTGGCGATCCAGCCCCTCGACCGCTCGGGGCCTTGAGCCTGTCGAAACGGCTAAATGGATTGCTTCGTCACTCGCTGCGCGAACTCCTCGCAATGACAAAATGTACTACTCCTTGGCCTTTTGAACCACCTTTGCAGAATTGACGCCGCCGCCGAGCGGCGGAAAATCTCCGCCCATGAAAGTCACCTATTACCTCGAAGTGTTGTCGTCATGGTGTCACTGGGTCGACCCAGTGTGGGCGGAACTAAAGGCGCGCTATGCCGGGCGCGCGGAGTTCGAGTGGAAGATCGCCCTGATGAATCCCGGGGACTTTCCGGTGTCGCGCGCCCAGTGCGACTGGTTCTACCAGCGCAGCGGCGGGACGGTCATGCGTTCGCCCTATATGCTCAATTCGGGCTGGTTCGAGGCAGCCCGCAAGGGGGTCTACCATGCCCCGAATCTCGTGGCGGAGGCCGGGAAGGATTTTGGCGTGACCGACGATCGGATCCGGCTGGCGTTGACCCATGCGGCCCTGCGCGAAGGGCAAAAGATCGGCAACATGGCGATGGCGGCAGGCATCGGGGCCAAGGCGGCGAAACTTGAGGTAAAGAAACTGCGCCAGGCGGCGGAATCGGCGGCGGTTTTGGCGCGCGTGCAGGCCAGCACCGCGGAGTTTTTCGCCCACCAGATCAACCAGCGGCCGGCCTTCATCCTGACGGATGCCATCGGCGACAAGGCGGTATTTTCCGGCCTGGTGCGGCTCGAACCGCTGGTGGCGACGATCGACGCCATGCTGGCGGACACGGCGGCGTATGCGGCGCACAAGGCGCACCATGGGGTGCCGCCGAAGGGGTGATGCCAACCGGTCGCTTGAAGCGTTGCAAGTAGGTCGGGGTTTATCCCCGACAGATGTACGCTGAATGTCGGGCGTAAAGCCCGACCTACAAAATATTGACCAGCCTATGGGCGACGCATGCAGGCTGCGGGGTGAGGGCACCCCGCCCACAAAATTCCCTCACGCCATCCGGCGGTATTTCTCGGCGGGGATCTTGACGCGGTGGCCGGAATCAAGGTCGGTGAAGATGTGGCGGAGCGGGTCGGTCACATCGTGGACAAACACCTCCAGCTGGTGGCCGGGTTCGTAGGAGTACTCCTCCATGGCGAAACCGTGGTCCTCGTGCTTGATGGCTTCGCCGAGCTCGCCGCTATGCGGCGCTGTGATCTCAATCTTCCAATTCATGGGCGGAAGGGGTTGGGGGTTGCTAGGAACTGCCGCCATGCTGACGGACCGTGCGGTGTGGTCAAGGGCGTGAGCTGGGCGGCAATTGGCAACCTCGCCGCACTTTTTGCCTAGTGCTCAGGAATCCGAGCTGTAGGAGCGGCTTTACCGCCGCGATGTGGGCGCTCGTGAGTGGATAAGCGGCTCGATCGGGGCGTAAAGCCCCACCTACAGCCAACTGTTACATCATAGCAATTGCCCTATGCTTTTACTCGAATCGAAGGTAGGGCGCGGACTCCGCTCCGCGCCTAGCCCGCGCCACGGACGACGGCGGGCAGCGGAGTGCCCGCCCTAACTAAGCTGCCACGTGATGGTGTAAATCCAAAGGGCGATTGGTATCACGTATCGAACGCACTTGGGGGCCGAGGCTGAAATGTTGTGGAGCGAGTCGCGCTGCTCGTCTCGTCCCATAAAAAAGGCGGCCCCGCGTGGAGGGCCGCCTTGATGCTCAGGCACGGATGCCTAAAGGTGGATTACAGCTTCTTCTCGAGCTGGAAGTACACGAAGCGACCGACGTTCGTGTAGAGGTGACCAGGATAATTCGTGGAGTTGTTACCCTCGTCCTGGGCCAGCGGCGGATCCGTATCCAGGACGTTGTTGACGCCGGCGGTCAGCTTCATGTCCGTCCACCACTTCGTCTCGCTCTGGCTCTTCGAGGGGAAGAGCGTGTAGCTGGCCTGGAAGTCGTAGAAGATGGTCGAGGCGACCCGGCGGGGATTGCTGTCGAGGTCGAGGTCGGCGAAGCCGTCCGTGTAGGTGCCGGTCAGGCGGGCATTGATGCCCTTGAAATTCCAACCCACCCAACCCTGGCCCTTCCACTGGAGGTAGCCGTCGTCGGAGGAATCCCCGGGGATGCCCTGCCCGATGTATTCGACCAGGTTGCCGTCGCCGGTGTAGTCGATCTTGAAGGAGTCGATGTAGGCGAGGTTGAGGCCGACCTCAAAGCGGCCCATGTTTTCTGTCTTCCAGGTATAGCTGGTGGTGAAGTCGAGGCCCTGGACCTCGGTCTGCCCAAGGTTGCGGTAGACGCCGTTCACCTGGACGAGATTGCCCGCGAAGTCGCGGATGACGCTCTCGCCGGGGATCAGCTTGCCGGCGACCGAGCGATTCAGGGTGTCCTGGTGGTCGATCGAAACCGTGCCGTTGCGCTCGATGCGCCAGGCGTCCACGGCGAAGGTGAAGCCCTGCATCTTGCCCTTGGGGGTCCAGACCACGCCGAGGTTGTACGACTTGGACGTCTCGGAGGCCAGGTTCTTGTTGCCGCTCGAGGTGACGGATTGCTCGGGTTCATTGATGCCGGTCACAGGATCCTTGATGTTGGTGAGCGCGTTGACCGGAGGGGCATACAGCTGATACAGCGAGGGCTGGAGGAAGCCCTTGCCCCAGCTGGCGCGGACGACGAGGGTGTCGTCAACCGGCATCCAGTGAATGCCGACCTTGGGCACGAAGACGGTCTGCTTGCTGGTGACGAAGTCCTCGTAACGGCCGGCAAGGTTGATCGAGAGATGCTTCGCGAACGCCTTGGCGTTCTTTTCGCCGAAGACCGGGATCTCGAACTCCGTGTAGTAGGAGACAACCTTGCGCTGGCGCGAGATGGGCGAGGAGGGCGTCTGGGCGAGGATTTCACCGGCCTGGCCGGAGGAGTCCGGGCGCTGGTCGATAGCCTCACGGCGGAAATCGACGCCGAGGGCAAACCCGACATCGCCGGCCGGCAGGGGCATCAGTTCGCCCGTGGTGGCACTGATGCCACCGTCAAACAGCTTCGACATGTTGTGGTCGCGCTGGTACTGGGTGGCGTAGGCCACGGGCGCGCTGTTGGACGGGATCGTGTTCTTGTAGTAGCCGAACGGATTGTAGGGCGAGGTGGTGCCGATGTATTCTGAACTGGCGGGATTGAAGATCGGGTCCGCCGCGTTCAGCGCCCGCAGCATGCGGGAGGTGTTGATCAGCCGGTTGTTTTGATTGTTCTCAATCTGGCTGTAGCGACCGACGGCATTCACGGTGTATTTGTCCGCGACATTGTCGAAGCGCAGGCCACCGGTCATCGCGAAGGCCGTGTTGGTGGTCTCATACACGCGGTTGCCGAACTCGGCGAGACGGATGCGGGAGCTGCCTGAGATATCCTGATTGAAGGGATTGAACGGGTTGTAGGCGCCGGCGACCGCGGTGCGACCCAGGCCGGCCGCGGTTTCCGCCGCGGTCAGGATCGGGTTGGCCGTCTTGGCCGGGATCACGATGGTCTTCTGGCCGGGCGAGGCGAAATTGCCGGTCGCGTAGGGGGCCAGTTCGTCATACTCGGTCACGCCCTGATACATGGCGTCGCCGAAGAACTTGGCCTTCTTGCCGAAGAAGTCCTTTTCCCAGGCGGTGAACATGCCGCGGCGGGTGATTTCGGGATAGGAGCCGGAGAATTCGTTGTAGTTGAACGACGAGGAGCGGCCAGTGGTGAACTTGTAAGCGCTCGCGGGCAGGTTGCCCTGATTGGTCGTCCGCACGTCATAGGTCGAGCCGAAGAACGTGTTGGTCGTCGTGTTCGCCACCCCGTTGATGGTAAGCGGCGAGCCGGCGGGCAGGCCGAGGGCCTGCAGGACCGCGGCCCGGGTGAGCTGGAAGTTCGGCGGCGAGGCGTTCGAGCTGAGGAAGGCCGGGACGGCCGAGTAGGCGCGATCCTTGTTGAAGATCGGCTGGCGCATCGAGTAGTTGGCGCCGAAGGTGAGGCTGCCGGTGTCGGAGGTGATACCGTAGACCAGGCTGGCGTTGAATTCGGACGAATCGAGGTTCGTCGTGTTGCCATATTGCAGCGAGGCGGTGGCCCCGTTGTAATTTTTGCGCAGGATGATGTTGACCACGCCCGCGACGGCGTCGGCGCCGTACGTGGCGGAGGCACCGTCCTTGAGCACTTCGATGCGTTCGATGGCCGCCAGCGGGATGCTGTTGAGGTCAACGAAGGCCGTGGTGCCGCCCGCACCGATCGGGTACGGGGCGACGCGGCGTCCGTTGATCAGGACGAGGGTCGCTTCCGGCCCGAGGCCGCGCAGGGACGTCGAGTTGCCGCCGGGGGTGAAACCGGTGGCGTTGTTGCTTACTGGCACGCTGCCCGCGTTGGACAAAGTCATTTTCTGCAGCAGCTCGGAGGTGTTGAACACGCCGCTGGATTCAATGGCGACGCGATCGATGACCTGCACGGGGAAGGTCTGGGCCTCGCCGGCGGTCTCGGTGCGCGGGATGTTGGATCCGGTGACGACAAGCTTGTCCAGCTTGACGGCCGTGTCGTTGGCCGCGGGTGCAGCAGTTTGCTGGGCAAAGCCAGCAATGGCGAATACGGTGGCGGACGCGACAAACGCGAACGCACGCCGTAAATTACTTACGGAGCGGATGCTCATAGTTAGGTGGGTTGGTGTTGGTTAACTCGGCTTGGGGAGGTTGATCCCCAGGCCACTGACTTTGATCGGATGCGAATAAGTACGATCTTATGAAACGAACAAGTGATATTTATGGGTTCAGCAAAATATGACCGGTCCGAATAGACAAAAATAGGTATTATACCTTACATTAATAATGGTATAATGCCTATTTTAGGCCCATTGGGTAGCCGTAGTGCACGAAGCGGGCCATACTCCTGCGCATATATTGCACCCGGCTCGTTTAAGATAACGAGCCCTGTTTTTTCAGGCCGGTTGAGCGGCAGGGGTGTGGGCGTCCTTACGAAAGGTCCGCACCGCCAGCACCAAGGCGAGAACCGTGATGAGGGCCCCGAGAAAAAATGGCGTGCCGGCGAGCCACTCCGGTCGGTCCGCGGCGACGGCCCAGCCGAAGCTCCAGCTGCCGAGCAATGGTCCGGGGATGCCGGCCAGGCTCGCCAGCCCGCCGTAGACCCCCTGCACCGCGCCCTGCTCGTTGGCGGGAACGTGCTTGGTGATGTACGACTGCAGGGCCGGACCGGCGACCCCCGCGCAACAGCCCACGATCATGATGACATAGATCATCCAGCCCTGGGTCGCCAGGCCGTAGCAAAACTGGGCGAAGATCGAGGCGCAGAAACCGACAAAAACCACCTTGGTTTCACCCAGCCAGGGCACGAGGCGCTTCACCAGCGTGGCCTGCACCAGACCGGAAAGAACACCCACCGCCATCAGGGACAAGCCGATCGCCAGGGGGCCCCAATGGTAACGGTGACCGGTGTAGAGGGCCCAGGTGGTCTGCAGCATCGTCTGGGCAAGCGACATGATGAAATAGCACTCGGCCAACCCGAGCACCGAGGGCATGCGCTTCAGCGCATAGAGCGCGCCGATGGGGTTGGCCCGCTTCCAGGAAAACTCGCGCCGATTTTCCGTCTTCAGCGATTCCGGCAGGGCAAAATAGCCATAGAGCCAGTTGAGGGTGGCGCAGCCGCCGGCGACAAAGAACGGCAGGCGGATGTCGTATTGCCCCAGGATGCCGCCCGCCACCGGCCCGATGATGAAGCCGATGCCAAACGCCGCGCCCAGCAGGCCGAAAGCCTGCGCCCGTTTTTCCGGGGCGGTGACGTCCGCAATGTAGGCGTTGGCCGTGGACAGCACCCCGGCGGTGGCGCCGGCGATGATGCGCGCGAAGAAGAACCAGGCCAGGGTCGGGGCGTTGGCCATGATGAAATAATCCAGGGCGGAACCCGCGGTCGCGATCAGGATGATGCGCCGCCGGCCATAGCGGTCCGACAGTGAGCCCAAAATCGGGGAGAAGATAAACTGCATCAGCGCATAGCAGCCGATGATCATGCCATAGGTGTGCGAGCCGGCGGCGATCTCCCCGCCCGTCAACTGCACGACGAGGGCGGGCAGGACCGGGATGAGCAGGCCGAAGCCGATGACGGCCAGTACCAGGGTGATGAAAATGAAACCGACGCCGGGCTGGCGTGGAGCAGCTTTGTCCATGGGGCGCATCATTCACGAACCTTTCGACGCTTGGCGAGCCTGCAGATGCAATCCTGGCGTGCCCCGTTCAGGCCGACGAACCGGCCCGACAAGCTTCGGCTGATGCTGAAAGTAGCGGCGAGCGCCAGCGAGCCGACGAGCCACGACTCGCTGGCGCTCGTCGCTACGCATGAAGTACGCCCCACCATCACCGCCGGGCCGTGAGCATCCAGTCCCACGGCGGTTCCTGGCCGCGCGGCGGGCGGGCGAGGCCCTCGTCGCTCCAGGGATACCAGACCTTTTGCACGGCGATGGACTTCAGGCCGGCCCGGGTCGCGAGCTGCCGGGCCCCGGCGGCGGTGTAGAAACGCTGCATGCGATCGTCGCGGCGGACGATGGCCGTGGCTGATTTCCGCCGCACGATCGGCCGGCCGGACTCAAGGGCAACGACGGCATCGTGGCTTTCCAGTGCCGGGAGAATGAAGAGCAGCCAGCCGCCGGGCTTGGCACCGCGCACCGTCTCGCGCATGGCGCGGTGACACGCGGCGGCGGAGACAAAGGTGATGACATTGGAGCAGACGACGAGGTCGGCATAATCGCGGAGCGCGGGCGGCAGGCCGCGCGCGTCGGCCTGCTGCCAGTGGCAAGCCGGCACCGCCCGGCAGCGGCGCGCGGCGATCTGCAGCATGCGCCGGGAATGATCCGTCCCGGTCTTCTCTCCGAAGTGCCGACCATAGCGCTGGAAGAATGAGCCGATGCCGCAGCCGAGATCGAGCAGGGTTTTATTTCCGCGCAACAGCCCGCGGGCGCGCAGCCAGCGGGCGATGACTTTTTTCCGGTCGCGGACAAAAATGTCGCAGACCTCGTCGTCGTAGGCGGCCGCCAGCTGGTCCCAGTCGCGCGCTTTCATGGCAGGTGGGCGAACGCAAACGTGAACCCGGTGGACAGGCAAACGGAATAGAGCAGGGGTGTCATTCGGATAAATCCCAAGGGCGGAGTGAGCATAAGCCGGGGCAAGAACATGGCACGGTTATTAATGACCCCGCGCATCAGCTCTCCTGCTCCGGTCAGCCAAGAGTAACCTATTGGGTTACTCTTGGTCCGGAAGACGGCGGCACTCCTTTTGCAAATTTGTCGAAGACGGAGAGGACGGGCAGGGCGTTGCCTTCTTGGTCGAACATGCCCCGGCCTCTGATGCCCTGGTTGTTCGGGGCCACGGCCGGCTCCCACCAGAACACGCCTTTGCCGCGGTCATGCGGCGCGTTCAACACCGTGCGGTTCACTTCCTCGAGAAAGTCCCGCTGGCCCGCGGGACTTTCCGGGAAAGGCGCGCCGCCATCCCGATATTCGGCGGGGCGCCAGTTGTACGCGGTTTCCACGACGACAATGTCCTTTTGGAAATTCTCGGCCAGGACGTTCAGGCTTTCCCGCAGATCCAGGATGGAGCCATGCCACCAAGGATAATAGCTCAGGCCGATGACATCAAAGTCCACATGGAACGACGCACAATGGTCGTAGAACGCCTTGCTGCCGGCCGGGTCGCCGCCACGATCGTAGTGTATCATGATCAGCGGCCGGGGAGCATCCCCCCGGCCCGCTTCCACGCCGGTGATGCCCGCCTTGAGGAAGTCGGTGAAGTTCGGCCAATTTTCCGGCAGGTGCCCGTCAGGCCAGAGCAGGCCGTTGCGCACCTCATTGCCGGGTTGGACCATGTCGGGCATGACGCCGGCCTCGCGAAAAGCCCGGATGGTGTCACGCGTATAGGTGAATACGAGTTGCTTGAGTTCGGCCGGGGATTTTCCCATCCAGGCCAGGGGCAGGGCCTGCTGTTGCGGATCGGCCCACGTGTCGGAGTAATGAAAATCGAGCAGGAATTTGTACCCGAGTGCCTTCGCCTCGCGCGCGAGGGCGATCGTGTAGGCGAGATTGTTGGGTAGTTCGGTCGGCGCGTTGAATAAGCGCAGCCGAATCCAAGTATAGCCGTGATCGCGAAACATTTTCAGGCCGGGAATAGGCTGTCCGGCCTCCTTGAACACAGTGCCGTGCGCCTCAGCCGCCCGGAGGAAGGAGAGGTCGGCGCCGATGGCATAGCTGAGTGCGGGTCGGAAAGCGGAGGCCGACGAGGATGCGGACGGCTGCTGGCAGCCGGCGAGACCGAGGAGGAGCAGTGTTGCGCCGAGTGCAGAATGTCGTCCGGACAACCGCCGGGCGCCGAGAATGAGCAGGGGCATTATCCGCCCATGCTTCGCAATTGGCCCGACGGCTTCAACGGCTAAAGCAGCGCGGAAAAATGGCAGCGGGTTTTATTTCGGGCTCAGCTGGAACGATGCAAAGGCGGGGCTTTCTCCTCGTGAGTCGTCCAACCAAACAGGGCGGTGGTTCGCCGGTTTATAGGGCGGGGTCGCTGATCCCGCCCTGCAATTCCGACTCCTCGGTAACAGCTCAATCCTCCGAGCTGTAGGAGCGGCTTTATGCCGCGATGTTGGACGATCGAGAGTGGCCGACAATGTACGATCGGGGCGTAAAGCCCCTCCTACAGCCCTGTTTCTTTCTGTCAGAGGGAAACCCACGTATTGCGGCCGAGGCTGCATTGTTCCGGCTCGGGCCCCAGCGGTCCGGATCAGTCGTGCTGGCCCCGGTAGTTTTTTTCACCGGCGGTGACGCGGATATTCATCCGGTTTTCCTTCGGCGGCAGGGGGCAGGTGGCAAAGGGGGTGAAGGCGCACGGGGGATTTTGGGCGCGGTTGAAGTCGAGGATGACCTTGCCGTCCTTGGGGGCCGCCGCGTACACGAAGCGGCAGGCCCCGTAGGTTTCCTCGCCGGCCGTGAGGTCGGTGATCACAAAGAAGAGTTCGTCGCCGCCTTCATCGATCGGGAGCAGCTCGAAGGTGTGGCCCTCGCGGGTGAACACGGCCTTGCCGGGCACGGGGGCCGGGGAGGTCTGGCCGATCATGTTGGTGATGTTCACCTGGTGCGGCGGGTCGAATTTCACCCACTGCGCCTCGATGCGCCAGGCGGGGTCGATCTGAAAATAATCGAGCCCGGCGAAATGCTTCAGCCGCTCGCTCGTGCGGTCCTTGACCCGGAGGAACAGGCTGTCGCCGCGCTGCATCACGTAGAAATTCGCCGTATCGAACCTCACGGTCGTCGGCTTGTCGCCCTGGTAGACCAGCTCCGTGGGTTGTTCTGCCGGGTGGCCGTCAATTTCAAAGATGGCACTGGGGGCAGGCGTGAGGGTGACCTTGCCTGCCTGCAGCTGCACCGTGCCGAGGTAGGGGGGGCCGGCGGCCAGCTGGATGGAGTTGTCCGGCGCGGAGCCCACCGTATTCACACCCGGCGCGAGCAGATGGCGACCGACCAGGCTCAACCAGCCGTTGGGCGTCGTCAGGCGGGCGACCCGCTCGTGGCGCCAGGTGGCGATGGCTTGGGCATAGTCGCCGTCCGCCGCGGTCACGACTGCGGCGGGACCGGCCAGACCGGCGGGCAGGTCGGTCCGGGTGATGACGCGGGGATCGGTGTAGAATTCGCGCGCGAAGGGGTTGGCCGCCGGGTTCCACTTGTCGTCCCAGCTGAGGAAAAACCGGGTGCGGGGGAAGGACTCGGTCACGCCGGTCGTGAAGCGCCGGTAGTCGTAGTCGCCGGGAGGATTCTGGGCCCCGTGCGGCCCAAATTCCGTGAAGCCGAAAGGCTTGTTGATGGCGGCGAGAGCGGGATAGCCCTTGATGTGCGCCGGGTCGATGAAGTCGGTGTAGGCATCGAGGCCGATGAGATCGGCGTAGCCGTCGCCGGGGTAATACTCCGCGGTGCGTTCGCCGTGGTTGGGCCCCCAGACCCAGATCAGGTTGTGCAGGCCCTTGGTCTGGGTGAGATAGTCGAACATCTGCCGCCAGACGGCGATCAGGTCCGCCGGCTCCTGCGCTCCCCACCAGAACCAGCCCCCGTTCATCTCATGAAAGGGGCGCCACAGCACCACGACGCCGGCCGCCTGCAGTTCGGCCAGTCCGGCGGCGAGATCATCGAGCTGGTGCAACCAGCGTTGGTGGATGGGCGTGCCGGCCACAAGCAGCTCCGCCAGTTTCACGCCCTTTTCGCGCAGGCCGCCGCCCTCCGCCTTGGCGGGATTGTTGAGGTGGACACTCGCGCCGACCAGGCCGCCGGCCCGCCAGTAGTCGAGGATCAGCTGGTTGGTGGTGCGGGTGTCGAGCCAGTTGCGCTTAAAATCCGTATAGTCCACGCTGATCATGGCCGGCCAGCGGCCGGTGGTGCGGAAGATTTTTTCCGCCGGCTCGAGCCGCGATCCCGGACCGAATCCGCAGAACTGGCCCGAGAGCAGGCGCAATTCAGGGCTCGCCTGCAATTGCTGGAAATAGGCCAAAATGGTCCGGCCGCGTTCATTCAACTGCGGGTCGGCGGGCGGGATGGTCAAGGCGGCCCGGCCCGGCAGGGCGAGCAGAGCCAGGGCGAGAAGGCAGAGGGCGGGGCGACGCGGCATCATGTGGACAGCATGGGCGTCCGGCGGCCTCGCGCAAGCGCGCGTGGAATCTCTATCCGGAAACAGGGGCCCGGTCAGCCGGCAGGTTCCGGTCTGGTCAGTCGGTGCCGCACCTCAGTTAACGTAGGTTTGGTTTTCTTCCCGCCACTGTTTCGCTAGCACGAGCTTGCCGTCGACCATGAGGAGCGAGGTGACCTGGTACGTCTTGACGTGCTTGAGGTGGAAACCCAGTTGCGTGGCCGTGCCGATCTCGGGGCCGCTGGCGGAGAAGCCGATAAAAGCCGGAATGGTGTAGTCGGTGGCTGCTTCCTGGACGGTCCGCTCATCCACCAGGCGCCGGTAGGTCCATTTCTCGGCGACCACCTCGTCATGGACCAGCGGGGCGATTTCGAGGGGGCGTCCGATCAACTGAATGATCGTCTCGGCCGACATGCCCTTGTCGAGCATCCGCCGGGCAGACTGGGGTCGGGCGGAATCAATCGCAGCAGCAGGGTCGGAATTGACGGGGCGAGCCAACAGCAAGGTGGTCGCGGAGAGGAAAATCAGGAGGATAAGGCGATTCTTCATACCCAGAGCATAACACCGGCGCAGGTTGATTCACTTCAAGGATCCGGGCCGGCGGCTTATTGCAGCTGGCTGATCCAGCCTTCCACGATCGTCCGGGCCGGCCGGCCTTCGGCGATCAATTGTCCGTCCGGGCCATAAATCATGAAGTAGGGCACGGATTGCATGCCGTACTGCTGGGCCACGGGTGACTGGAAGTCGATCTTGTGCACCTCAGGCCGGTTGATGTCCACTTTCACCACGGCGACATCGGCCCGTTGTCGGTGCACTTGGTACAACACCTCGTCAAAGCCGCGGCACGGCGCGCAATATTCGCTGGTGAAGTCGAAGAGGGTCATCCGGCCGGTGACGAGGAAATCGGCCAGACTGACCTCCTGGCCCTGGGAAATACTGAGCGGTTTGGCCCCCTTGGTGTGCTGGCCCGGTGCCGCCTGGCCGAAGGTCACGCAGAGCAGGCAGCAAACGAGGGCAAGGGTGGGTTTCATGATGGGCGGAAGAACAGCGTACTTTGATTTTCTGCCTTAGCGAACTGATTGTCGGGCCTCTCGCCCGGGCGTTCCCGTGCGGGCCGAAGGTCGGGGGCCTACATTCCGTCCGGCTTCAGCAGGTCGCGCAGGTCGGCGAGGCTCAGCTTGGCGGCGGCCTCGGCGCTGGCCTCAAAGACATCGGCCAGCAGGGCGCGCTTGGTGTCCTGCAGCGTCAGCACCTTTTCCTCGACGGTGCCGGCGCAGATCAGCTTGTAGCTGGTGACGACTTTCGTCTGGCCGATACGATGGGTGCGGTCAGTGGCCTGCGCCTCGGCGGCCGGGTTCCACCAGGGATCGTAGTGCACCACCACATCGGCGCCGGTGAGATTGAGGCCGGTGCCACCGGCCTTGAGGGAGATCAGGAAAACCGGCACGGTGTCGTCGCCTTGAAACTTGTCCACGGCGGCCTGACGCGCGCGGGCCGTCATCGAACCGTCGAGGTAGCAGTAGGCGACCTCCTCCTGCTCCAGCTCCTCGCGCAGCAGGCCGAGCAGCGAGGTGAACTGCGAGAAGACGAGCATGCGGTGGCCCTCGTCGATGCTCTCGGCGAGCAATTCGCGAAAGGCCTCGAGCTTGGCGGAAGCACGGTAGGGCGCGGACTCCGCCTTGTCCGTCGAAGCCTTGGCGAAGTCGGATCCGCGCGGCGGCGGGGAAGAGGCCATGCGCCCTGCCTCGATCAGCCGCGGGTCGCAGCAGATCTGGCGCAGGCGGAGCAGCTGGGTGAGCGCGGCCAGGTGCATCGTGCCCTGGGAGGCGCCGGTCGCGGCGAGCTTCATCAGTTCGTGCTCGGTCTTCTCCTGCATGCGCCGGTAGAGCGCGGCCTGCTCCGGGGTGGGCTCGCAGTAGATGATTTGCTCGATCTTCTCGGGCAGTTCCGGCGCGACGGCCAGCTTGGTGCGGCGCAAAATGTAGGGCGCGGTCTGAACGCGCAGCCGCTCGTCAAACCAGGAACGGTCGGCCCCGCGCAGGCCCGCCGGGAGCCGGGCAATGAAGCCTGGCATCAGGTATTCAAAGAGCGAACGGAGATCGTCCAGCGAGTTTTCCAGCGGGGTGCCGGTGAGCAGGAAACGGCCACGCCCCCGCAGCGTGCGCAGCGACTGGGCGGCCTGGGTGCGGCGGTTCTTCAGGTGCTGCGCCTCGTCCGCCAGGATCACGTCGAACTCCTGCGCGGCGAACAACGCGTCGTCCCGCGTCAGCGTGCCGTAGGAGGTGATGACGAGATCGTGCGCGGCAAAGGCCGCCCCATCCTCGGCGCGCTGGCCGCCGTGGTGCACCAGCACGGAGAGTTGGGGCGTGAACCGCGCGGCCTCGCGCCGCCAGTTTTCCATGAGCGAGGCGGGGCAGACGACCAAGGAAGGGGTGGGCGCGGACTCCGCCTTGTCCGTTGAAGCTTTGGCGAAGTCGGATCCGCGCGGCGGCGGGGAAGGGACTCCCCGCCCTACCTTTCTTGCGGCCAGCAGCGCCAACGCCTGCAGGGTTTTGCCGAGGCCCATTTCGTCGGCGAGGATGCCGCCGAGTTTCTGTCCGTAGAGATACCACAGCCAGGCCACGCCGAGTTTTTGATAGGGCCGCAGGATCCCGGTGAGGTCGGCGGGAATAGGCGCCGGGGCGAGGGTGGAGAGCTGGTGCAGGGCGGCGCTGCGCTCGAGCCAGGTCGCCGGGGGCTGGAAGTGGGGGGCGGCCTCGGCGAGGATGTCCTGCACCTCGGCGACCCGGGCGCGGACAATCCGGTGGGAGCGGCGGATGCCCCCCGGGGCCTCGGGGGCGCCGGCCAGCGCCTGGTGGGCCGCCTGCAGCTGCGCGAGCCGGACGGGATCAACGAGGAAGATTTCGCGGCCGCTTTCAATGTAACTGCGGCTGGTGCTGATCGCGTTGTTGATCTCGTTTTCCGCCGCACTGCCGGCTTGCAGGCCGAGGGTGACGTCGTAGTCGCCGGCCTGCTCCTTGATCTCGGCCACCAGGCCCACGGGTTTGATGTGGGCGGTGTTGCGCTCGAAGTTTTCCGTGAATTCCGCGCCGTGGTGTTCGCGCAGTTCGGTGCCGTAGGTGGCGAGAAAGTTCAGCGTCTTGTGCCGGTTGCGCAGCCAGAATTTGCCATTGGAAGGTTCGAGGGTGAAGCCGGTGCGCTTCACCAGGTCCAAGACGTCCTGGTAGTTGTCGGCATCGCGCGAGGGCAGGGTGATGGCGAGGAAGTGCTCGGAGCCATCCACGGTCATCGGCTTCCACTCCGGCTCGGGGCGGGGCGGGGCCTTGGCGGGCACGGGGCCGGCTGGCGCCGCCACCGGTTTGGGCGGAGGCGCGCCGGCCAGGAGCTCATCGACGCCGATCAGATCGGCCTCGCGCCATCCGATGGGATCCTGCGGGCGGTTGAGCCAGAAAAAGACCGGCTGGCCGGTGAGCGCATCGGTCAGCTCCGCGAGCTGGGCGCGGGTGAGCTGGAGAAACGAGACGGGGGCCGGCTTGGCGCCCAGGCGCTGCAGCACGGCGAGTCCAGGCACGATCTCCGGCGCGGGGGCGCCGGTCAGGCTGAGTTCCAGCCGCACGGCGATGGCGTCGCGGGTGGCGGCGCTGGCCAGATTGGGAGGAAGAAGCAGACGCAGCATGGGACGGAGGTGAACTCAGGGCGGCGAAACCGCCGGCCGTTTAGTCAAATCAGGGGAGGGATCCGCCGTTCAGCGCGGCGGATTTTCGGCCCACTGCCGCACCCAGTCACGGGCGAGCCGGCCGGATTCGGTCAGCTGCTGCGCCGTCCATCCCCCGTGGGTGGAGGCACCGGGCGGAATGATCGCGGCGGTTTCGGCCTTGTCGTAGATACCCCAGTTGCAGTGGCTCAGCTGCCATTTGCGCATGAAATCCATCCAGATTTTGGTCGAGGCGACATCCACGCCGCCGGCGCCGGAAGCCTCGCAGGTGCCCCACTCGGTAACGAACAGCGGGAGACCCTGCTGCAGGGCGGTGACCGCCTTGGCGCGCAGCGACTCCTTGTGGGTGCCGGCATAGAAATGCAGGGCGTAGGCGATGTTGTCGGCCTTGAGGCGATCGGCGGCCGCAATGTCGACATCCTGCGACCAGTTGGGCGTGCCGACGATGATCAGGTTGTCGGGATCGATGGCGCGAATGGCGGCGATGACCTTTTCCGCATAGGGTTTCACGTCCTGGCCCCAGGTCAGGCCCTTGATCGGCTCGTTGAAGATCTCGTACATCACATGCGGCTGCCGGCCATACTTGCGCGCCATCTCAGAGAAAAAGGCGACCGCCAGATCGGTGTGCTCGTTGGCGTGGTGGTCGTGCCAGTCGATCAGCACGTACAGGTCGGCGGCGATGGCGGCGTCGACGACGGCGCACACGCGGGCCTTTTCTTCCGCCGGATGGCTGAGATAGCCTTTCTCGTGGATGCCCAGCGCGGCGCGGACAATACTGGCCTGCCAGTCCTGCTGCAGCCAGTTCACGACCTTGGCGTTATAGTAAGGCGCCGCTTCCCACTGGCTCCAGCCGAAGCTGACGCCGGCCAGGCTGACGGGCTGGCCATCAGCGCCAACCAGTTTTCGGCCATCGACACGCAACAGACCGTGAGCGCTGACAGGACCGGCGTGCAGCGCCGCGCCCAACACGGTGAAGGCGGCCAGGGCGAACAGGCAGTGACGAACGACTGAGAGGTGACGGGAGTAGCTCATGGTGGCGAAGAATACCGTCGAACCCCGGGGGCGCACAACCCTGATATGTGACATGGTCTGCGCGGTTTCTTTCCAGGCGGATCGGCGGCCATTTTCGATCAGTGGGGAGTCGTGAGCGGAACGCCTTGCCGGCAAAGTGGGCAGAGGGCGGGCTCCCACAGATGGGACGTGCGCTGAGCGAGGCTGACCAGAGGCAGCTGATACCGGAGAGCCAGCTGGGCCGCCGGCTCATTGAGCACGAGCAGGGCGCCCAAGGCCACGGGCTTAGCCCCACAGGCGAGGAGCTCGGTCAGCGAGGCTTGGGTGGCGGAACCGGCGTTGATGACGTCGTCGACCAAGGCGATGCGTTGTTGCCGCACCGCCCGGCGGTCGGCAAATGGGAGCGAGTAAGTGGTCCGGTAAAGACCGTGCTCAGCCGCCGGGGTGTCCGGAGTGGGCAACGGATTTTTCTCCGTGGCAAAGGCCTTCAACCCCAGTTCCAGCGCAATCAGCCGGGCGAGATAAGCGCCACCGGTTTGGGGGCCGCAGATGGCGTCGGGTTGGTGTCTGGCCAACTCGCGGGCGAGGGCGGTCACGCTGGGCGCCAGCTGTGTCGGCCGGGCCCAGAGCGCATCCAGCTCCAGCCAGAGGTCGCCGTGATGGCCCGATTCAAAAAGAAAATGCCCGGATTGGGCGGGGAAGAGGTCGCTCATCGAGTCAGGCACGCGAAGGGTTCTAGCCGGCGAGCAGAACAAGCGAAGATCTAAATCCGGGATTTGATCGGGTGGGGGATTGACTCGCGGCAGCCGGTGCGGTGCCATGCCCCCACTTTCTTCCCATGAGCACCACCTCGCGCTACGACGACGAAATTGTCATTTCCTGGGCCGAACTGCACCGTGATGCCCGCTACCTGTCGCAGGTGCTGCACGGGCTCGGTTCCTGGCAGGGCATCATTGCCATCACCCGCGGCGGCCTGGTGCCGGCGGCGCTGGTGGCCCGCGAACTCGAGATCCGGCTGATCGACACGGTTTGCGTGTCGAGTTACGGCACGAGCGAGAGCGGCGGCGTGGAGCAGGCGCAGGGTGCGATCAAGGTGCTCAAGGGTGTGGCCGGTGATGGCGCGGGATACCTGCTCATCGATGACTTGGTGGATACCGGCAAGACGGCGAAGGTTGTCCGGCAGATGCTGCCGAAGGCGCATTTCGCCACGCTCTATGCAAAACCGGCGGGCCGGCCGATCGTGGACACCTGCGTGAAGGAATTTAAGCAGAACAAGTGGATCTTCTTTCCCTGGGACATTGATTATCAGTTTGTGAAGCCGATCAAGGAGGGCGGGCGCGCCGCCGGTGGTCCGGGCTGAGGACTGATCAGGCAATCATGCGGCTTCGGCCGCAAAACGCGTTTTGCCTCTGACGGAAAGAAACAGGTCTGTAGGAGGGGCTTTACGCCCCGATTTGTCTGCTGCGCCGCGCGAGTGCCCACATCGCGGCATTAAGCCGCTCCTACAGCTAGGAATCATGAGCTGTTTCCTGGCAGTTGAAATGGGTGGAACGTGGCCTCCGGACACGTTTTCCCGCGGTGCGACATGCCAACCCGTCCGGAGGCCGGGTTCCACCTTTCTGACGCACATTTTCGACCACGATCTCAGACTGAAGCCAGGTGCCAGTGGCCGCAGATCACGCAGCGGTAGGCGGTGCGCTGGCGTTCCACGCCGGCCAGCAAGGCAGCGTCGAGGGCGTCGCCCTGCGTGCGATACCGGCGCTTCCGGGTGCACATGCGCTGCTTCATTTCCGTCGTGGTTTTTTCATAACCGGGGCGGGCAAGGTGTACGGCGGCAATTCATCGGGCGAATCTTTTTCCACCCGTTTGCTATTATCAGGCTAAATTCGGAGAGACGCCGGCCCCAGTAGGATTTTCCGGCACAGGTCGCTGCCCCGGGCGAAATCCCGACAGGTTTGCGGCCGGGTGTCGTAGATCGTGCACAGCCGCGTAAGCACGTCCAAAGCGATGCAGGCGCCGTCGCTGCGTTGGTCCAGGCAGCGGACGCCGGCATGTTCGACCACAAATTCCTCGGCCACCCGGTCCCCCGCCCGCAACTCCACCACGAGGTGGCAGCACCGGCCGCAGCCCGCACAGGCCGGAATGTCATTTGATGGGGTAGAGGTAATGAGACTCCCACCAGCGCAGCACTTGTCCCGACAAGCGACCTTTGATTGGCGGATGGAGAAGAAATCGCCGCCAAGGTTGAAAAATGACAGCTGCGTAACTCGTTTATAGGTCCAAATCAGATGTTTTTACAATTAGGATTGAATCCATGTGGCTTCGATCATCGCGCATAGTTTAGTTAATTAGCCGTTTGGGAGGGGAGAGGTTAATTGGTAAAAATAAATTCACTACTCATTGTATATCAAAGAGCAGAAATATAACAGAGAAGCGCTTGCCAACCGTGTTAGGGGCCTCATTTTGGTCCGCGAGAGATGAGGCATGGGCCGCTTCTCGTTGTTCATTGTAACTGCCCTGACCCTTGGTGGGAATATGGGCCCAGACCGCCGCTTCAAGCGGCAAGGAGGACGAAAGTCATGCTGACTATCGCCATAACGGTCTCCTGGTTGTCAGTCGTCATGATGTATTTCATGGCCAGCACTGATACTCGGGTGCGCCGATTCTAAGAAAATGACACCGCCCCGGGGGATTTCCCTCGGGGCGGTTTTTTTGTGCTCGGAGATTGCAGAGGGCCTGTGCGGGATGCGGTTTGCAACGAACGTAGCCGCGAGCGCCAGCGAGTGGACGAACCCAACCGCTCGCTGGCGCTCGCGGCTACACTCGATTGCCGCTCGCCCTAGGGCTCCACCATCACGGGCAGCCCAGTCCAGACGACGGACAGCAGCGTTCGCGCATCCCAGTTGGCGAGGCGGAAGCAGCCGTGGGATTCCGTCCGGCCTACTTTCTCCGGGTCGGGGGTGCCATGGATGCCGTAGCCGGGGCGGTCGAGTCCGATCCAGGCGACCCCCACGGGATTATTCGGTCCGGGCGGCAAAATGAGCTTCCGACCCAGGGTCTGGGCTTCAGGTGACTCGGGAAACACGGCCGGATCGAACGTATAATTGGGATCGGGCGCGACGACGGTCACGTGCAGTTCGCCGACGGGACGCTTTTCCACGTTGCGGGCAATGCTGACCGGGAAGTGCAGCAAAATGCGGCCGGTGTCATCGATGGCCTCGAGTTCATGCGCCGCCAGCCCAATGCGAAGGCGGGTGACCTTGCTGCTTAGGGTGATCCGCTCCACCGCCGGGACCTCGATGGTGACGCCGGGCAACAGGTCGTCCCACGGCACGCCGGGGTTGATTTTCTTCAGGAAGTTGGGATGGGCGTGGGACCGTTCGGCGGCCTGCTCCAAGGCGGTGCCATGGGCCAGTTCCGCGAGTTCCGACTTGCCGAGCCAGGTGGCGGGGACGGGATTGATTCTGGCCAGATCCTCCACCGTGAAGACGTGGGTGGCGAGCGGGGGCGCCGTCAGCAGGAGGTTCTCGCGCGTGGGCTGGTCGAGTTCCCCGGTCTCGGGGAGGCCCGCATTGCGCTGGAAAGCGCGCAGCGCGGAGACGGTCTGAGCGCCGCGAATCCCGTCGATGGAGCCGCTGGAGAAGCCGCGGCGCGCCAGTTCGATTTGCGCTTCCAGCCAGTTGGCCACCGGCCGGAGTTCCTCCGTCGTGGCGGCCGGCACCGGCTCCTCGGCGGCGGCTTCCGGCTCGGCGGGGAGCGCGGGAGTGTCCTCCGGCCGCAAGGTTGGCTCGGGTTCGGTTGCCGCCGGCAGTGTGCCGCCCGCGAGCAGCAGGCAGAACAGGAGTGAGGGGCCGGGCGACTTCATGGGGGAGTACGATGCCTAGGCGGGGCAAAATGAGAATGCGGAAATTGCGCCACGTGCAGCCAGAGTTGACTGGCCAGAGCGGAGCCGGCGGCTAGGGTGGCAAAATGAATCTCCGCTCCATTTTACCCCTCCTGGGCATCGGCTGGGCCGTTGCCCTGATGGCCCAGTCACCCGAAGTCATCCCGCTCTGGCCGAACGGGGCCCCGGGGTTTGAAGCCCGCCGGAACGAGCCTGAACAGGCCAAGGACTGGTGGGTCAAAAACATTCACAATCCATCCGTCACGGTGTTCCGGCCGCCGGCGGGGCAGGCCAACGGCTGTGCGGTGATCGTGGCGCCGGGGGGCGGCTTCCGCGAGCTGGTCTTCAATGCGGAGGGCCGGCAGGCTGCCGAATTTCTCAATACAATCGGCGTGACGGTGTTTGCCTTGAAATACCGGCTGCCGAACGAGGAACATTCACCCTACAGCCTGGCGAACGTCCGCCAGGATGCCTACCGCGCCTTGCGCCTGGTGCGGAGCCGGGCGGCGGAATTCCAGGTTGATCCGCGGCGGATCGGCCTGCTGGGGTTTTCCGCCGGCGGGGCGGTGGTGATGATGGTGGCCTTCGAAGCCGGTGAGGGCGACCCCCGGGCGGTTGATCCGATCGATCGCGTCAACGGCCGGCCGGATTTCCAGATGATGGTCTATCCCGGGGGCGAGGTGCCGCGGAAGATTCCCGCCGACTCCCCGCCGGCGTTCCTGCTGTGCGCCAACGACGACGAATATGGCTGCGACAAGGTGACGATGGAGCTGCTGGAAAAATTCCGGGCCGCCCGGGTGCCGGTCGAGGCGCATATGCTGGGCGCGGGGAAGCACGCTTTCAACATGGGTGATCGGTCAGCCCTTGCGGCGGTGAAAAACTGGCCGCAGCGGATGGCGGACTGGCTGGGGGATCGCGGGCTGCTCCAGCCGGCCGGACCCGGGCGCTGACGCCGGTGGATTTCCCCTCGCTTCGGACGCCCCGCCTGCGCTAGGTCTCTGGGATGGCCACTCCGCCCACCGTCCCGCCCAAACCAGAACGCGCCTCGCCTTGCCCCTGCGGCAGCGGGAAAACCTTGGGCGAGTGCTGCGCGCCGGTCATTGCCGGGGCGCAAAAAGCCGCCACGGCGGAGCAGCTGATGCGGGCCCGGTTCACGGCGCACGTGCTGCGCGACTATAAATTCCTGCACGACACCCACCGCCCGACCGCGGGCAAGCCGTACGTGGCGGAGGAAGGCGAGCCGGTGATGCAGTGGACGAAGCTGGTTGTCCATCAGCACGAAACCACGGCGGATCCCGACAAGTCCTTTGTGGATTTCTCCGCCTACGGCATGGATGAAGGGGTTGAGAAAGTGCTGCAGGAAAAGGCCGAGTTTCTCCGGATCAACGGCACCTGGCTCTACAACCGCGAGGCGCGACTCGGTCCTGCTCCCTACAAGGCAGCCGTCCCCAAGCCCGGCCGCAACGATCCCTGCCCCTGCGGCAGCGGCAAGAAGTACAAGCATTGCTGCTTGTTGAAAGCCTGAGCGTTTTTCGGGCGGCGCGACCGGACCTATTGAGTGTCGCGTGATAGACTGACGATTTTTATCAGCGCGATGTTTTTGGGAGGGCCTGTCTCCCGGCGGGCCGCGGTCCGTCGGGAGACGGACCCTCCACGAAGCCAAGAACGTCAGCCAGATTGGCGAGCTTCAATAATGGCACGTGTTATACCAATCTCCCTAAGCTTTTGCTCATATCCGGAGGTAGGGCGCGGATTCCACTCCGCGCCGGGCGCGCGCCGCGGTCGACGGCGGGCGGCGGAGTGCCCGCCCTACCTATGTTACTGCGTAGTGGTGTAAATTTAAAGAGCGATTGGTATTAAGTGATATTTTCTCTCGGACCCCGATCAGGGGTGGTCCCGGGAATCGTTGCGACGGTGTTCCGCTTCCAGTTGTCGCCGCGCCGCCGCCATGTTGTCGATGAGGTTGGGGTAGCGCCGGCCGGCCTTTTTCGCGGTGGCCTTGGCCCAGGCGAGGCTGGCGGGGTTGAGTTTGGTTTTGGCGCCGGTGCTGGGCGTCGGTCGGTTCCAGGGCGGAGTAGGCATGCAAGATAGGATCAATGGTTGTAGCCAAGTATTTTCAAATCACCCCAAGGTTGCGATGCAGTTCAGTGGGTCAGGCACCGCGGCGGGCGCACCGGATGATGGCGGCCACGCTGCGATCCACATCGTTGTCCGTGGTGGCCCACGAGGAGACACTGATGCGCATGGCGGTCCGGCCCTGCCAGACGGTGACCCCGCACCAGCAGGTGCCGTCCGCCTGCACCGCCGTGATGACCCGGTTGGTCTCCGCGGCATCGCCGAAGGCCACCAGGACCTGGTTCAGCACGACCTCATTCAGGATTTCGCAGCCCGCGGCGGCCAGTTTTTCGGCAAAGCGCCGGGCCTGAGAGCAATTGCGTTCGATCAGGGCGGCGAGACCGTCGCGCCCGAGCGAATGGAGTGCGGCCCAGACCTCGACCCCGCGCGCGCGCCGCGAGAGTTCCGGGGTGAAGTCGGCCGGGTTGCGGTGGTCGCTTTGGGTCGGCAGATACTCGGCGGTGATTGCCATGGCCGCCTGCAGGGCGTGGGCGTCGCGCACGAAGGCCAGGCCGGAATCGTAGGGCACATTGAGCCACTTGTGGGCGTCGGTCGCCCACGAATCCGCCCGGGCGATGCCGGCCGCCAGATGCCGGCGCGCGGGTGTGGCGGCGGCCCACAAACCAAAGGCGCCATCCACATGCACCCACGCCCCGGCGGCATGGGCCCGTTGGCAGATTTGCTCGATCGGATCAAAGGCTCCCGTGTTCACATTGCCGGCCTGCACGCAGACAATGGTTGGGCCGAAGATGGCCGGCAGGCTGTCGATCCGCATGCGGCCCTGCCCGTCGACGGGCACCTTGACCACGCGGTTGCGGCCGAGACCAAGAATGCCGAGTGATTTGATGACCGAGGGATGGATTTCCGCGCCCACCAGCACGGTGATCGGGGGCGCGCCGAAGAGTCCCCGGGCTTCGACGTCCCAGCCGGCGGTCTTGAGCACGGCGTGGCGCGCCGCTGCCAGCGCGCAGAGATTGGCCACGGTCGCCCCGGTGACAAAGGCGCCACTGCACTCGGGCGGAAGTTGCAGCGCATCCAGCAGCCAACGCAGCGCGACCTGTTCCAGGTAAGCGGTGCCGGGCGTTGCCCGGTAGTAGGCGCTGTTTTGGTCCCAGGCGCCGGCGAGCCAGTTGGCCGCCAGGGTGACGGGCAGTGAGCCACCGATCACGAAGCCGAAAAACCTCGGGCCGGCCATGGCGGTCGTGGCGGGGGAGCCCAGTTCATCCAACAAACGCAGGGTGGCGGCCGCGTCGGTCGAATGGGCGGGCAGCGGGGTGTCCAGGGCCCGCAAGGCCGCCACGGCGGCGGGGGTGGGGGCGACGGAACGGGCCTCCAGCCCTTCGAGATACTTTACGGCGCGGCCCGCTGCATCGGTCAGGATTTCTTTCATCACTCGATTGAAAGGACTGGATCCAGTCGCGGCAATCCTTCGCGAAGCCCGGTGCCTTTTAGCCCAGACCGGGCCACCTTACTCCAACTCGTCGCCGTCCTCAGGATCGACCGGATTGGCGCGGTTGGTCTCGGCCATCATGCGCGGGGCGGTGAAGGGGTTGGCCTGCTTGTGGGTCTTCAGGGATTCCTCGATGAAGGCGAGCAGTTCGGACCGCCCGGTCTTGGTGGTGGTCGACGTCGCGAAGATCGGGGGCTGCGCCGCCGTGGACTGGGCCATGGCCAGCTTGAACTTGTCGATCGTGTTGCGGGTGTGCTGGGCCGCCTGCTTGTCGATCTTGGTGAAGACGAGGGCGAAGGGGACCTCATTGGTGCCGAGCCAGTGGATGAACTTTAAATCCATCTCCTGCGGTTCCAGGCGGGAGTCGATCAACGCGAACACCCGCTGCAGGTTGGGCCGCTGGCCGAGGTAGTCGCGCACGGCGGTGTTGAACTCGATGCGGTCGGTCTTGGCGACCTTGGCGTACCCGTAGCCCGGCAGGTCGACGAGGCTCCAGGTATTGTTCATGGTGAAGAAATTGATCAGCTTGGTCTTGCCCGGCAGGTCGGAAACCAGCGCCAGATCCTTTTTCTCGGCGAGCAGGTTGATGAGGGAGGACTTGCCGACATTGGAGCGCCCGATGAAGGCGAACTCCGGCAGGGCGGAGCGGGGGCAGGCGGCCAGCGAAGGCGAACTGGTGTGGAAAGTGGCGGATTTGATTTTCATGGGATGGGCGGCGGCCGCACCGGCCATGCTGGGGTGAGTCGGGGGCGTTAGTCGAGCGGCCAATCAGCCCTGCGCCCGCACGGCCCAGCGCAGCTTCGCGGAGGTGCTGCGGGGGTTGGCGCGCCGTTCCTCCGGTCCGGCCCGGATGACCTCCTCGTTGGTCGCGGCATAGATTCCGGTCCGCACCCCGGCGCGAAAGGCCTGCTTGACGCGGCGATCCTCCCCGGAATGAAAAGTGAGGATGGCCACGCGGCCGCCGGGATTCAGGGCTTGCGGCAGGTGGCGCAGGAAGAGATCCAGGACGCCGAACTCGTCGTTGACGGCGATCCGCAAAGCCTGGAAGACCCGGCGCACGCAATCGTCGCCGGCCTCAGGATCGAGCTGGGGCTTCTGCTCGCGCAGGATGTTGCGGATCGCGGCGGCGAGCTGGAGCGTGCGGGTGAACGGCGTCGCGGTGCGCCGCGTGGTGAGTTCGCGGGCGAGGAGGTCGGCGTTCGGCTCGTCGGCATTTTCAGTGAGGGCGACCGCCAGCTTTTCAACGGACACCCGCGCCAGCCAGTCGGCGGCGGAAGGTGGCCGGGCGGGATTGAGGCGCAGGTCAAGCGGGCTGTCCGTCTTGAAGGTAAACCCGCGGCCCGGGTCATCGAGTTGCATTGAGGACACCCCCAGATCCGCCAGGACGGCATCGATGCCCGCGAGTCCGAGCCCGGCGAGCACCTGGGGCAGCGCGGCAAAGTTGGAGCGGACCGCGAGGAAAACATCCTCGCTGAATCCGGCGGCCCGCAGGCGGGCGGTGGTCTTGGGGTGCTCGATCGGATCGACATCAAGACCGATCAGGCGCCCCCCCGGGGCGAGCCGCGGGAGCATCTCCCGGGTGTGACCGCCAAAGCCGAGGGTGCAGTCGACCGCCACCTCGCCGGGTTGGAGCGCGAGTACGGCGAGGATCTCCTCGACCATAATGGGCCGGTGGCTGCCCGCGGGCGTCTTGCCGGAGGCGAGGACCTTCGCCACCTCGGTCGCATAGCGTGCCGGGTCGTGTTCCTTGTACTTGTCCGCGAAACGCCGCGGATTCTTCCCCGCATAGCGCGGCCGGCGACGATGTCCGGTCGGAGGTCCGGCGTTGGGCGGAGTGGATTCGGCGTCGGGCGGAGGAAGGGCAGTCACCAGCGATCTCTTTGGCGTATTTGCGGACAAGAAACAAGGGCCACGTTTGCGGAGGGATCTCGGCGCGTCCGGCCGGGCGCGGCGAGCCTGGGTCGAGATCACGGACGGTTAGCTGGACATCGTTTTCATAGAAAAGTCGACAATCCCGGGATCAACGCGATCGAGATCATTTTGGCCATCTGACGAATTAGGCCGGAAGGGATTTAATACCAATCGCCCTTTGGATTTACACCTTAACGCGGCAGCTTAGGTAGGGCGGGCACTCCGCTGCCCGCCGTCGACCGTGGCGCGGGCCCGGCGCGGAGCGGAGTGGCATGTGCTCACCG